>JAAUXU010140054.1_pt1 | contig 26920 bp, 22 predicted proteins | sample 7278151 | NCBI WGS metagenome assembly JAAUXU01 (sample SAMN14350113, study PRJNA611818) | marine sediment metagenome | isolation source: surface marine sediment (1.8m) | place: French Polynesia: Moorea | collected 2018-08
ACTCGTTTCTGGAGCTGACTCGTTTCTGGAGCTGACTCGTTTCTGGAGCTGACTCGTTTCTGGAGCTGACTCGTTTCTGGAGCTGACTCGTTTCTGGAGCTGACTCTTTACTAAGGTCTTGAGGGCAACCAGCACTAGACTGTGAGCTATGTGGTCTATTGACGCACTTTCTGTTGCTGCTGTCGTTCCTTTTGCGATGCTATTGAAGACTGAAAATGAGCAGCCAAAGAGCACCGCCAATTCATTGTGACAAGGAGCAGGAGCAGCTCCCTTTTTTTCCTAGTTGAGATGGATCAGAAATAAGCTCATGTTTCTGGCAAGGAGAAGGTTAAAAGAAACTGCAGCGTGTAAAAAGCCTGCCTATCAAAGGTGACTGGTTGGCAGTGCTGGATTAAAGTTACTTTACCAGGCCAGCACTCCCCTAGTGGATCCGGTCTCACATATTCCCACGGACATATGATACAGTGGATAATGGATAGAGCTGCTGAGTGTAGCAAGTTGAGTTACCTGTTGAAAGAGAATATTGGTACCCAAAACAATTACTGTTATGCGGTATTGCACTCTGTGCACGTGTACAGAAGCAAATATGCTCAAGAGACACAGTGCATGAGAAATACCATAGTGCTGGCCGAAAGTTTGGGACACTTTAACAGTCCATAACTTTTTCTTTAGCTCCAGTTGCTTTTCTCTTGAATATGCACACAGCAGCCCATGAGTGACAACTTTATAAAAAGTTCAAGACAATCCGTCTGACAAGAACAAAATGACGGACATTATGGAGCCATCTTTCTTAGTGGCCACTTTGCTCAAAAAACTGACGAGACTGTGAAGAATCCCACCAAGATGGCCAAGTAAGCCGACGTCAGATCCTCGTGCATAGAAAAGTCGGTGAAAATGGAGGTGCAGGGGAAAAACCTACGAGAAGGCCAAGGTATCAATCCAAGGCAGAGATAACGGTTACAGACCAAACGTGACACGATACGTATTCATTACACCCAAGAACATATCCAACTGCTGTGAAGTTTTGAGATTTAATGTTCAGTACTGCATTTTTTAGCTGTAGTCTCGCTCTTTCTGCCTGTAACGACAGTATTGTACAGTAGGACTCATGCATAAGAGGTTGCTCAGAATGTGAGGTTGCCTTCCTATGAGGTACTTGTTTGAGCCTAAGGAAATTAAGCTCGAGAGGAGATGAAGGGGAGAATCTTGTTGGACCAACTCAAACCAGGCACGCCCGGCCCCTTGATCTGAATTGACGAGGAATTGATCACCATTTCGAGCGCCACATGTGTGGGACAAAATCGTTTTTTAATGGTGCTTTTGCACTGGTAGTATAGCCATGACGTCTATTCATATTCATTGGGGCACCTACGTATTCTTCCTCTGCCACAGCTGACTTCCTTACGATCGATGCTGATAAAAGAGAGAGATAAATCCGATGAATCCGGAATTTTCGCCGTACAAAGGGCCGTTCCTCTTCTGTTCATCCCTGGTCTTGTTAGGTGGGGCTGCTGTCGACCAACATCTAGGCCCAATTGGACATGGTGGACTTGGAGTACCTGACTACGTTGACAGTGAACTTTTGCCAAACCCATACCGAATGTCACTGATCATTTCACATGCACCATCTTCTTTGTTTGCTTTGGCACGTCATTGTTACAGTGACTTGATAATCGAGTGTCGTAACTTATGCTTAAATTTTTTTTGCCACTGGAATCCAATACTGATGTGGACAAAGTTAAAAACTCACGATTTTGCTGAACAACCCTATACTCTGCACAGCACATTTAAATCTTTTTTTTAAAAAAAACAACCTTAAACAAAGGTTTCCATATATCATTTTCTTGACTTACTCCATTCCTCCATAAGTGAGACTATTCTGCCTTCCTCGGCCATAATGTTTCATCTTCCGTGTTTAAGATGTTGCCCCACCACGTTTTTATGGTTTCTCTGAGGTCTTTTCTATTTTGAGTCCATTTGAAAACGAGCAACTGTTCGGTCACATGCGAGAACCTAAAGCCATCGTCAGCCTATTCTGTCCCACTTTTGCTCGAGCGTTCTAGCTATGCATATAATTTTGTGGGTGCAGGTTGCATACACAAAATTGTACCCAGCTGAACGTTTCTCTCCGAAATTACCACTCTCCCTGTAGTACACACGTTCAAGAAGTTGGGGGGGGGTTACAATGGAGCCCTCCTACTTCTCAACGTGGGCAAATGTACGAGTAGCAGCATGGTCCTCTAATGAAAGGAACCGTTGCTTTGTATCCAAAGTTTATGCGACGAAGTGTGACATTGTCGAGCCCCAGGTGTTTGAGCATTCACTCCTAATTAATTATTTTCCGTTATACGTAGAGAGTCAACTCATACGCTACTGTACGTACATCCGGATAATAGAAAACGCTTCTAGGATTCTTCATAAAGGACAGGCTACTCACACGTACATGGTTGAACGTTCTGCCGACTATTTTTCTTGTGCCCAGAGAAATGTCTTCCAGGGGATTATGTAACTTCCCTCCCAAGTACTGAAAGTTTGTGCGTGCGCGCGTTGGCTACATAAGGGGCTGCCGGCCAAAAGATCCTCTAGTAAGAGATGTGACAGATCGCTCCCCTCCCCCCACCAAAAAAGAGAAATGTCTGGCAGAATAACTTCCACTAGAAAAGCGAGAGAGGTCCACTCAATCATGACAGACGACCAAAGGAAATTGGTCTTAGTTTCTTGTACCCACTCCAGATCTGCGCTGTATTTTGTCAACGCACGCGCCAGGCAAGAAATGGAACAGAAAAAAATCGCGACTTTGAAATGCATCGCCAGAAAGGAGACCAGAATTTGCTGCACCAAACTGTTGATTAATCTTGCATTCGCCCTCCCCCAGGATATCATACATATACCTTCAACTCGTCTGCTCACACTCATCGGGAGACAGACCTTATCCTCACCGTGGGCTACGAGGACGGCGAGTGGATCAAGCCCTACTACGACTGCGGCGGGGGCAACATCTGGATGATGACTTACACTGTACCATTCTTTGGATTTGAGAACGGCAAATACTTCTTCAAGTGAGAACTGAATTTTCCTCCCTCCAGTTGTTCTTCGCAGACACTGTTGCCTTCCATGTCATTCTAGGGGCACCAGCGGCATCGACATCGACCTCCGCCGAGTGGACATCAACCAGTGCAAGACCTCCTTCAACTCAGGCACGCTCAACATCTTCAGGGGAACCGACAAATGCAAAATAGAGACAACGAAGGTAACGAAAAAAAAAGAACCAGGATTCGCTCTTCGTTGTCCTGGAGCAGTTCACAAGTCCTAGTAAGACACAGACGCTACTACTTAATGCACTGTGCACGTAGTGCACGGACCGTGCAGCATGGTACGTACGTAATGCAGTAGACATGATCGTTTGACCTCCTCTTTTTTTTTAATTTTCTGCCCAAACTCTCTATGCGTAGTACATCCCTGACATGCCAGGATGTGGTATCCAAGTTTTGTAAACAACAACATTTCCGACGACGCTTCCTTGGATGCTGCCTCAAAGATTAAAGCCAGCTGGTCAAAAGGCACTATTTGCTGCCCCAACACGAGCAAAATTGAACTATGAGTGTGAACTTGAGACCTTGGCCAAAATCCGCCAGAGACTGGAGCATGTTGTGAGGGCAAATGGCTCTTATATGTATTGAAGGAAACTGCCGTAACTTCTGGCAAGAACAACGACTTCCTTTCTACGTTGGCCCTGCGCCAAAGCGCCACATTATGCACCAGGGCATCGTGATGCACAGTAAACTTTGACCCTTCTGTAAGTCACCTTTTCTTGCGCACCTCTTGTTTGACCTCATGCGTTTCCAAGTTTCTTTTTTCTCACCGTAAACTTGCAAAATTTTCATTTGGATGTTCGTCTCAGCATATAATGTAACGTGGAACCTGGCGGGGTTGCTGCCTCCCTTTTGAAATAAGTTGTGATTTGCATACTTGAAAGATGTTAAGATTTAAGTGATAGCCGAATGACATCCAGAGCAGACACTATTCCCTCCCTTTCTGGGGGGGGGGGCTTCCATAGAGGACGTATATATGCAAATACGAACACTACGTGCTGCAGATATGTGTACACACAGTACATGCGTACAAGGAGGGGCGTACAGACTCTGAACTGTAAGGGTGACGGACGTGTGCGCTCTGCAGCAGGCGCCAACACAATGTCGACGCACATGTCGTACGTCCCTGGCGTGTAACGCCACGTCGTAGGCATGTGAAAGTTCTGGAATTGCGGCTGAAAAACCGTACTAACAAGTGAGTGCACGTATAGCACATGCGAAGGCTTCTTTCTTTTTCCACTATGTGCTGACTGGATTCGTGTGGGTGTGTGCGGGTGAACGCGCTAATGGCGGAGTATACGGACGGTATAGTACACTGTAGTACCTATACAATACAGTCACGTCCACGCTGGCAGTCATGCGTAGAGTTTGTACAAGCCACGACATAATGTGCACCATGAAACGTATTACGTTTGCACCATGATTACACATGGTAAAAAGCCCCCAGTCGCACCTGCATTCATACGTACCTTAACTCTTAACGCGAGCTGCATTGACCGGCTGACCTGGAGTGCCAATTGTTGTGCTTCCATAAAGACGAGCGATATCACAAACCTACGGAATCCAGATTGGATCGCTTCTGATTGAACTGATAAGACTGCATCACTCATTCCAGACGTTCCCATTGCTATGATTCACTGCACAATGCGCGGCACTTTGCTTTTCAATTCTTGTCTGCTATACAGTCAGGCAACGTTTTCCCCGGGTGCTTCCTTTCGGTGCAACATGAAAGCTTTATGTGCTCGTTAGTATAACGGGTTAAAGGAAAAAAAGGATCCATTCCGGTCCATACGAAAAAGTTGAAAGTGTTATTTGGGCTCTCAGTAGCACGTGAAATTCTTTTCCCAGTATGTTTATTTGCATTTACGTGTGTGCATTTGTGTACAGCATCTACGGAGCAATGCTACAGCTGTTGTCAGGTATCTGAAAAGAGAGCAACCGTGTGAAGCAGTAAGAAGAGACATGTGCACATGTGTACAAGGTTACATACGATGTGGACCTTTCTTCTGAACTTTCGCGTCCATCCACAAAGACTCATTCCTCCACACCCGTCACTGCTCTTACTTCTGGAGGTATCTTACTTCCTATTGCAGTGTGAAACTGCATCCTAGACTAGACATGCAAATACCCATAATGTGTGTTTAAGAGTGATAGTAAAAGTTGCAATACTGCTGAAGTTCCTTGTAACTAATTCCTTAGAAGAAAGGCTTTAAAAACAATGGGATTCAGTAGAAGGTGTTATTTCAAAGGTTATTCAGGTCTTCACAATGTTCTTTTCGCTGCACACCGGTGGTCGCCAAAACCATTGATGTACATGGACCGTACAGAAACTTTAGGGTCCTTTGAGCGTGTTAGCATGAGGAGAGAGAGGGATTTGCGTGTTCGCATTACGTCTTTGTTGTGCGATGTACCTTTGCTTTTTACCCCTCATTCTCCTTATCTCCAAGGACTGCGGACAACCAACCCTTATGAGAGTCCAGCGAAGTGCTTGGTACGCACAGAACATATTCCATCTCCGCGACGCGTCAGTCGGCAGGATAATTTTGCAAAAATCCGGAGTTTTTCTTCTGCATACTGACCCTCTGCGAAGAACTTTCAGTTGAAAGTCGGTCCTTTATAAAATTAAAATTTAGTCAGCAGCCAAAAAAATACTATGAACATGGCAAGTGGAGGCAGACCAACTAAATTATTTTCGAATTGCGACAAGGTAAAGAGAAAATACGGGGGGTGTAAACGATGCTTTGCGACAACTTTGAGTACTTGGACTTATGAATATAAAGCTTATAGTGGACTTAATGGAATGAAGCTTTGTGCACAGAAGGACTTAACCTCACCTAAAGATCTTCTACGTAGCCTCCCCTTGTTGCATGTGCACAGTGTTGTTCTCTCGACAGCAACTGGGGGGAAACCCCATCCCCGCAGGTTTCTGCCTGTGGTAATGGACCAAGACGTTGTCACTGATGTCCTTTTTGTCACTAGCCAACGCTGTCCTGTTCTGTGCGTTGCATTTGGCCTCTGTGATGAACCATTTCTCATCTGTCCGCAACAGGACCTTGTTGTTGGCCGGTGCCTCCTCAATCTTGTCTGCCAAAACGCCTGCCTGTTCATAGACCTCTCTTCCCTGTCTCGGCTGACAGGAAATGCGTCTTTTCGAAGCACTTTACAGGCCCAGATCGTCATGGATCACCTTGGCCATGGTAGTGTGGGACATGTTCTCCTTGGCAAGCTGCCTAAGTCTTTTAACTGGACAGTCCCAGGCTCGGTCGATCGACTCAGGAGTCTGTTTCGTTGGCTCTCGTCAATGGATGACCCTTTCTGTTGTGCCTGCTGCTACGACACGGCTTTCTGGTGTTACCGCCGCAGATGCTTGACCTGTGCAGTTTTCTGGCACATTTCTTCACGATGATGGTCACGAAGAGCCCCTTCTTCACCAGCTCCGTGATCCCACGACTAACTCTGCGCACTTGCTCCGTTACCGGAGACACGTGGCAACGTCCTTTGGGACTCTCTGAGTGCAATGCATTTTTCGAGACTCCTTTGTGCACAAGTGAGCATGACGAAGCTTGAGGTTAAATAGGAAAAACAGATTTGTCAGTCCAAAAAAGAATTGGCTCAATCTGCCTGCAATGAGCTGAGTTAGGTATCATATGGTTTTGTGTCAAAGCACCCCTTACACCCAGTCCTGTTTTCAGCAACGAAACAGCTCCAACTTTGTCGCCTTGGCTTCATTTTTGGGTGGAACGATAAAAGCAGTCACAAGAAGGTGCTTTTTTGCACATCTCGCCGGGCTGTAATGATAAGGCAGGACACTTGGAAGGGCTGAAGAGTCTGCTTCTGTTGGCTACAAGCACATACGTAAAGGACACACTAAGGGAGCCGATTTCGGGCGGCTAAGACGTTGAAAATGGCTCGGGTTGATTAGGCTGTTCTTGGCCACTCAGCTAGTGCGAACAATTGAAAAGTCTGCTGATGGCAGTATCAAAATATGCTAGTTCTGTTTGCGTCTTGCTGGAGCACCAAAGCTCTGGTAGCTCTATAATCCAGGGCTGATTCGGCAAATGGAGCAGGCTGAGGCCGAAGAAAATGACGAAAAAGGGCGACACCGACTAGTCCTCTGGTCCAGATCCTCCCTCTTACTTTTTGACAAGAACCATGAGCAGACATAAATCAACGAATTTTTCCACAGGTACGTACGGTAATATCCGTACGGTAATAATACGGTAGTATCACACATAGACATTAGGCCTTTTGCACGATGAAATGGGACTTAGCATTATCGTGAGGAGACTTTTCCATCATAAAGTCCCACTTTTGAAGTCAGCTGCCCCCAAAAAGTACACAAACTTCCTCCACTTGCAACAATCGTAGCTATTTGTTTCTTTCAGCTGACAAAATAAACACTGCTTCGCCAGCCAGACCCGTACTAAAGAGAGTATTAGACCGTCGTAAATTCGACTTTAACTGCAGCACACTTAGACTGTTGTTTATGCACGAATGCAACCAAACAAAACTTGGATGTGGTCCTGACAAAAGTTATCACGTAGTTGAACTTGTCAACTTCTCTAGTTAAGAGATCATTTGAGATTGCCAGGAGTAACTGGTCGTGGCCATGTTTCCCGCAACAACGGTTTTTTGAGGGTGTTTTGGCGTTTTTGGCCCATCTGAAGCTATTGAAGCCTTAAAATATAGCCCAACATCTGAAGCAAATCTTCTCCTAACAGTTTTTCAAATTGCAGACAATGGCGTCTAAATACCCCTGCTAAAGGAATCCCACGAGCCGAATAAATCAAGCAGCTTATCGAAGGAGCAAATGAAGCATATTGTTCTTTTTGCATCAGTAAATCCAGGAACCTTAGTATCCAATATTGCATTAGCAACTGAACCAACATGTACAGCACATAGCAACGGTTACATTCAATGACTTCTTGCGCATTAGTGTGCAAAAGTTCAATAGATATTTCTTCGAATCATGAGGGTTCATGCTGTTCGACATCTCATTTTTCAAAAGTACTGCCCTTTGCTTCCACGCATGCCTTTTTGTCCGGGCCTAGACATACTGGGCTGACATATCCCATGTAGTGTCGAGACATCAAGGCCTACGTCGCCTCAGCATTGACATTCAGCTCATTGCTACTGCTCATGGTGGTCGAGCAGCCCCTCTCCACCATTTGGGATCAGAAACTGTAATCCAACTGTGTGTGATTGATGCACATTGATGGCTGACGACAGTAGATGACTCCCCTGAGTTGAGTTGGACCTCAACCCATTTTTTTACCTCCTCAATGGTTTCGGCTATGACTATAGTTTATTTTGAAATTTGTACCTAGGAATAGGGCATAACTTACTCAGAAAGGTCATATCCCACCTCATACACCAGAATCTCTCGAAAAAAGCTGTCATTTACAATGTGGCTAACTCCAAGAACGACTATTGCACATGTTTTGGAGCACCCGGTATGTTCTTCTTTTAAAGTGAATAAGAGAGATGGATTGTAAACATTACGTTGCAAATGCGGTAAAATCGTTCAGTAATATTCAGAATGCCGTGGTGTTACGAATTACATATTACGCCAGCGCATTGTAGGGCTGTATTGAGCAATAGTATGTTCCGAGTTTGAACTCTTCTGCCCGAGAACACATTGACGTCCCGAAACCAGCAGGCCGAGGACGTCAAGGTGGGAAAGGGCAGTAGAGATGAATGTAGGGAAGTAATAGAGTCCACGCAGAGACAATTGGTCGTTTAATGCCATGATTTTCTGAATGCATCGCCCATTTTTTTATTGAGATTGAGCGCGAGCAAGAGTGAGAGTAACAGCAAGACTATTAGTTGATAATATTGATTAATTTCACGCGTCGTGGCCAAAGAAGGTTTATTGACCAAGGTGGGCCCCATTCGCAAGGTGGGCCCCATTCGCAAGGTGGGCCCCATTCGCAAGGTGGGCCCCATTCGCAAGGTGGGCCCCATTCGCAAGGTGGGCCCCATTCGCCAGGAGGGCTTCGTGGCCAAGATTGGGGTCCTCTTACCACGACGCTACGCTAAAAAGAGAGACATGCTGCACTGAGCAACAGCTTTGGCATGTTTTTCTCAAGGCATACCGGCAAACCAAATGACACAGCAACTCACAGTGGCTCTAAAAATTCCCATTTTTCATCTCTATAAGTTAGGCTTTAAAGTAGTTTAATAGCTGTCTCTTGAGCAGAGCAATGAAGCCAGGAGTGAAGGAAGTCAAAAATCAAAGCGTCATTAGCAAAATGACTTCCTCCAGCAGTGATTCATCGTTTGAAGTGGCTTCTAAATTTCTTTTGCCCTCAACGCAGCCAACTGTAGTGTTACAATTTGCTCCCACTTTTCCTCAATATTTGCATGAATTTCACCCGTGTTTGCACTGCCATAAAAGAAGATGTCATAAATTGCTGAGGTATACTCTTCCAGATTCTGTTGGCAGCGGCAGCCAGTGGCTGCTAGTTCGCATGGAAGATGCAAATTGATTTTCGGAATATTGATGTGGAAGAATATAAAGACAGCCAGATTGAACCTTCATGAATCACCCTCTGTCATCTGGTTGACCAGTAAATGTCACGGGAGAAACGTGCCCAAGCTGTTGCTCAATACAGTATAGTTTTAAATGCTGCTTTTTGATGAAAAAAGGTTCGGGATTTTTCAGAAAACCATGGTGGTAAAGTCATGTCAGTCCAAGTTTGTGAATGTGAAAGTAAGTTTGACCTTGTCCCATTCCATATGTTGCCATGAATGCAGATTTAATGCCACTAAGCACATACAAATGCTATTTTAAGGCGATATCTTTCAATTCTGATCTGATCTTATCAATGAAGGATATAGCAATGGGAAACATCAAGGGACCTTTCAAGCCCTCGAGCAAGAAGACTCGGGGCTGATATTGTGCAGTTGTATATTATTTAGGGCTGGCCCTGTCAAAGTCTTCCCACTTTCGATATTGCAAGAGCATTCTACAGAATTTCCCATCCAACAATTCACCCACATGAGGATTTGTCAGGTCCTCATTATTACAGTCTTGCTTATCGTGCTCTTTTTCCGCCGATTGCCTTGCTTCCGTCATCTCAGCTTTCTTCAATGTCTGATTTTTCTTTTCCTTCTTCTGCGAATCGCAGCTAGCGCAAGAATGGTCCAACCACTCAGCATTTGGGTTGATGTCAGCCGTTGACGATGCATGCCAAGTGATCTTGTGCCGATTTCAGCTTTCTTGGGAACAAGATGTTCTTTCGGAACTGCGTCCTTTCACAGACTTTTGAAAGTTGGAGTAACCCCCATTCCGCTGTCGAAAAACCCTTGGTTAGCCCAAAGCCCAGACTTAGTAGCACACCCAGACCCCTAGTCGGGCAGAGCCATCTATTGGATCCCTGACCAGCGGCTGGAGAGCAGAATGACAGCTTGAGTGGTGACGTTGGAATCTGAGTCATCAGATGCGGGTAAAATAGGAGACTTTATCTTCAATAACTGATGACTGTCCATCTCTACTGATCCCTGCCAAGGACATCGGGTGAACCTGTCCCTCTTTTGCAAATGAAACCAGTCTTTAAAGGAACAGCTGTGGTGCCCAGACTTGCCACAAGTTAGGTCAGGTTACCGATAAATTTGAAAAGGAAACTTCTGGCAAGCCTGAGCATCTACAACTGTCCCTTGACGGACCGGTTTCAGCAACACAGCCAGACATGTTTACCTTTTTGTCTCTTACTGATGTCGCACCTTTTGGTCCATAGTATATAGCACTAGTGACCTGTGGGCTCATCCCCATCCTGGCTCTATCTCTACTGGGTTGTCCTGCAAGATCACACACCTTTGGGCGGAAGATCTAAATATGCTACATTCGCTTTTTGGCTGCTTTTGGCGCCCTTGAGCGAGTGGACCCGAGTCAAGACTTCCTGGTCTGGCTGTTTCTCTGCAGGATCGGAACTTGTTTGGCGGGAAAGTTGAATATGCGTTTCACTACCCAAAAAGACGCTCAGAAACCCATTGGAATTTGGTGCACATTGACATTTAAAAAAGGCACTCCTGAATGCATCATTAGAACACAGCATCAATATCGCAGAGCTGTGGACGCTGGTGTCAATGGACAGAAAACCCTGTTTCTAGGATTGCAAATGTTTCTTAAGTCGTACACACAAATTTCATACATAATGTTGCAGAAATGCCCTGTACTTGTCTCTGGCGCGAAAGGTGACGGGCGAGAACAACAATCGAGAGATTGATGCAGTGGAACCCGGAATATAATAGTAATATTATGATATGAGAGAGTTATAAGAATCTCCCGCATGGTGGATTGAATTGCTGTGGTCTCACACTTTTAATACTGTAATTTTCCTGGTTCTGGGAGATGCTTCCCCCCCCCATAAGAATCACTGGTTTCTGAGCTTGACTGGTGTTGGTGACAGCGCTGCCTCGCTCTGAGAGTTGTTGCAACCCCAGCTCCTTTGAACCCCTGCTTGCGACTAAAATTTGGTCCAGATGGAACATTAAACCCTTTGGGTGACTTCGGGCCAAGCGTTCTCATTGGTAAACTTCACCCATGCCTGCATGAGTCTCCCTATTTGGTCGAGGTCTAAGCAAGCACCTATTAGTGGAGATTTCGCCAAGTTAGCCAACGATGCTATGAGATCGTTGTTCCGGACTTTGACTCAAACATCTTTGTGTTCTTTGTTCCGAATGACGCACCGTATGTGATCAAGTCAGCTCGGATATTAAATGCGCTCTATCTAGCCATGAAGCACCTCACCTGCCTCAGCCATGCCCTCCATCAGGTCGCTGATGGGGTCACAAAGCTTTTCCCGAGGGTCAATTTCGTCATTTCTTGCACTAGAAAAGACCCCATCAAAATCTGCAAGGCTTTGCGAAGTCTTTCCTGACCTCCAACCTCTGCCAGAGCCAGCTAGGGAAGCTGGGTCAGTGCAGCTGTGCAATTTCCCCGAAGCCTTTCGTAAGGCCATCAAACCTTCGTCATGGAATTGGATCCTTATGATACACCAAAGTTATTAGAAAGGGTCAAGTTTCGCTGGAGGATTATGATCTCACAGGCGACCTGGTCTTCATTTGACCCCATCTTAATTTTCTCTTTCCCTCTAGCAGTTAGGGCCTGGGATCCGTGAAAAATCAAAATTGTTTTTATTCGTTTTGCATAAAAATAAAATTAAAATTCGGCTTTGCAAAAATAATCGATTTGGTATCGATCATGACCACCGTAGGCATGATCACAGAGGGTTGTGACTTTATTTGTTCAGCAGCAGTGCATCATGTACACAAAGCAAAGAAGAGGAAAGATACAGTCGAAGCGAGGTGCAAGAGCAAAGTTGAGTTGCACAATTTTTTTTCAAAAATATCGAAAATATTAAGGCATAAATTTGCACAGAATCTGTGAATGAACTGACGTGCACTGCTTTCGTGTGACAGGACTCCTGATTGGTTTGCCACATATTGCACAGAAAGAATGCCGAACAAATAATTAACGAATTGGAAAAATTAGCGAATCGATACCAAGGCTCACATCCGGGTTCTTGGCATATCGATTGGATATTTTCGATGGATTTGTCAAAAAAAAATCACTGGTTCTTAACCATCCACAACTAAGCTTGAACAAGGTTGCTTTACGGCTTAAAAGTCTCCAATACAGTCTGAGTAAAGATTCAGATTATCCCTGGAGCAAACGGTCAGCAGTTGGAGACTCAGGATGTGTCTCTCTCAGCAAAGGACCCTGATCTTATTCAACTGAAAGTTATTGCCGATTTCTCAATGGAAAAGAACTGTCAAAAAAAGAACTTTCAGCACAACAGAAAAGGATCCTCTGGAGATTACCATTATGTGAAATACCTGCCTCCGGCAAAAACAGATGTCAAGAGAAGCTCCTCTCACTGGCACAAGTTTTCTGCGGGAAATCTCCAAAGAAAACATGCACCATATTTTCTTAAAAGAAAATAAAGCATCAGTACTTCGATTTTAGTACAATCATTGGTCGCCGGTTCTACTTTGAGTTCAGCCCCATTGACAATTATGGAACGTGGAAGTTGAAGGGAGCCAAGTGTACTTAGCAGTTGTGAGTGCTGTCCAACACAGACTAGTCTAGGAGGTAGTGACGGTCCTTGATGTCCGATAGCTGAAGCCCTAAGTCTTTCAACACTGGTAATTAGTGTTGTTCTTCGTCCGAGTGTTGCTCTTCCCTATTGTACACAGATCTCCATTACACTAGGGCACTTCACTCTACCATGATACTGACCTTAAGAGACACCAAGACACACTTCGCTACACTGAGGTCTAAAGACAGACGTAACAGAACTTTCAGGCTTTAATTTTTTCTTCCTTTCCTCCTTATTCTCATTCTTTATTTCACTCATTAGTGCATGCGTAATAACTTGCCCGGCGTGTATTAGATGCAAATAGGGCCTGACAAACAGGCTCCTACCTGCATTTACGTACGTCCACACAAACTGCACAAGTTTGCCTCCACTCCTCTGACCATATATAGCACTTTCGTATGCTTTATGATTTTAAGGCTTTCGTAATAAATTTTTTTCCCTGTTTTTGCACTTTTCCCAACAAAGGTAAACAAGGTTGGTGTTAGCCTATGTTACAAACAAGGGTGACATGGTCAAAATTTGTTGTACAACCTTAAATAATTTAAATTTCGTGCTAATATAAAAATTCTAAACCAGAAAAGCACTAGTTGTGTTCTGAGTTGGCAACTTCAGCTTGCCAACTTCAGCTGATGTTTTCTGCGACCATGGAGGCAGAGCAAAACATTATCATCAGAATATCCTTGCAAGGCATGTCTGTGGGGGAGACCTCCAAGGCCATAGGGATCAGTGCAGCGAGTCCATGTACTCCATCAGGAAAAGGCTCTAAGAGTGTGGCATGGTCAAATAAAAACGCGGACCAGGATGGATGAGGTCAATGAGGTCCATTGCCTTCATGAGGACCAGCAAGACAAGAGTGAAAAGGAATCCCATAAGGACCATCAGAGGCATTGCCAAAGACATGTCACTCATCCTTATTACACTGTCCACTGGGTCATCCATGATGACCTGGGGATGAGACTGAGGCCCAGAAGAAAGAAGCACCTTATCAATGACACCATGAAGGCCAAGGGGCTCACCAGGTTGAAGCCTCTCCATAACCGACTCAAAGCAGGCACACCTGTCATTATGTCCAACGGCTGCGCCAACTGCTACGTCACTAACCAATAGCCTGAAGAAGTTCCAGATGACATGAAGTTCACGTAAAAGATCAAGCACACCACCCCTTGATGATTTTGAAGCTGGTTGTGAGGTTGGATGAGGACCAGGTCTGCCAGGTGGGCTCAGCATTCAGGAAAAGATTGGAGGCCGTAATCAAGACCAAGGGGGGCCACATTGAGTGAATTTATGTTAAATTGTAGTGGCTCTGAATAGTGCGTAATAGATTGGCCACTAATGTTACTCCTGCTTATGTTCTTGACGAAGTTTGACGCGGTGTAAAGTTTGTTTCCCTATTTTCGGAACGCGGGTGTATTTTGCCCGTGTTCAATAGCTGTTCAGTACGTCATAGAACAAAAGAGGCGCAATTGAGGGGTAGTGATGAGTTATATGAACGTAGAAGATACTACATCGTCTCCTCTTGACGCACGCTATGTGTCCTTTCCGTGACTCTCTCATCATCAGTTAGGAGTACTGCAATAATTGAGATCCTTTGATGCACTGAAACATCGTTTACAGCGACACATTGAGGCCACGTTTACCACACAATGCCAGATAATGATTGGATACTGTGTCCCATAGTAAAACATTGTAGCGTCTTGGATACTCCTGCCTGCTATTTCTTACAATTATCATTGAAGGATGGGGCGGATAATATCGGAGCTAAGAACTTAAGGACGCAAAGTTGTGTTGCAATATTATTGGTAACTCCAGCAACACTTGTGTACTTTTTTTTTTGTCTGGGGTTCGAAGATCAGCAGAATAGAAAGTCAACAGTGGGGAAAGTCAAACAGTAGAGATGTTGCGGACTTCCACGGCAGCTTTTTCTACGCCAAGGACTAATTACGAAGGTCAGGATTTGATTACATAGGCAGGTTAGCATGGAAGTGCTACTCCCTTAATCCGTACAACGTGGCATCAAATGAGCCTCGTAAAGTCAGCAGTAAAATATCAAAAAGTCATGGTGCATGATTGCCAAGGCGCTACTAACGATACTTACTACACGGAACTTTCAGGCGCTGAACGTACTGCGGTGCTATTTCCCCACGTATTCTTCAAACTCTCCATGAAAGAGAGGCCTTGACCTGTGACCTTTTTTGGACATGGTCATTTAGGCTTTTTTACCTCCACTAAATCTGTCCTCTTTCGCTGAGTTGATATCGAAAACAGGAAAAAAGTTATCGGTTTCCATAGCACCGACAGCGGTCCTTTCCCTTTCTTTCTTCCAGTGTGAGCCCATATCAGGCCTGGGTTTCCGAAGAGGCAGCTACAAGTGCGTTTGCAAGATCGGCTACTACTTCCCAGACACTGACTCCACCAGCAAGTACTTCAACGGCACGACCCTCGAGGAGGAATACGCAAAGATCCTAGAGGTAAGATGATTGCAGGACTGTCGGCATCTAAAGCGAACTGAGGAAGCAAGAAAATTGGAAAGCTCGTCCAAGACTGCAGGCGAATGGAAAATGAGCTGGAAACGTACCCTGCCGCGCATTCTAGTAATGCTCCAGCTACTTACTTACCTTCAAATTAGATTTCTCTGAACACAGACAGACTTCCCGAAAGTCATCTCCATTTTCTGTCAGCCTTTCCGACACTTAAGGGAGCATCTACACTTCCAGTATTGGTGACAGCAAAAGCCTTTGACTCAGGTCAACGAGTGATCGCACGTTGAACCGTTCAACGGTGTCGCTCACGCGCGGCAGTTCTGACTTGCACGTAAGTACTTTCGTGCGCACGTGTGCGTTCGTATGTGAACAGGGTGCCACCGCCAAAGCGGTCACTTTTGACTTTGCGCCTTGCGTGCGCACACACGAGAGATTTTGGCATCAGTCATGCGAGCCAAAGGCCGCAAATCTGTAGAGGCTTCCCCAACAAGTGCAGCCTGCGCCCAAAAGTTACGATGCCCCGCAACCTCATGACCGAGAAGTATCACGAGGTCGGCCTTTTTCTCTAGTTTCTCAAGTGCAAGAGTGATCGACTAGAACACGCACGCACGCGCTGAGAGCGTGAGCGCAATCTTAACTGAGAGAATCTGTCACAGTTTCGAAAGATTTTTTTCTCAGTCCCAAACCCGGTCGACCTTGTGACTTCTAACGAGACGGCTAACAAAAAAATGCTCCATGTCTGATGGTCCTGCCGCGATTTGCACTTTCTTCCCGTGGAAATCCGATTCGATTTAGACAAGGAGTCATTTCGAGGGGGAATCAAGATAGACAAAACTAACCAGCTCAGTTGTGTGCGGCTGCCCTGGCAAGACCGGTATGATGTGCCAAAGTGCGATATGGAAAATTGGTACGAATTTTACCCTCCTCCCTCTCTCCGCTCCCCTCACTCTGGCAATTCGACCCACTCAAATTCGATTTTCCACTTTGGAATATTGAGAAGAGCGCGTGAGCGAGCACTGTCAAACGGGGGCAATTTAAGCCTTTCGCTCTGTCCAATTTTCAAGAGAATCCACCTTCACCTTTGTCGCTAACCTCTTTATCCTTATATCATGTCCTCATACCTTCTCCATCTTGACTGCACGTGCATGTCAGTGCTGCCTGTGTGCGCCACAAGTACGTAGGAAGTGTATCATGAATGCGAGTACGTCAGCATTTCACAGTAAGTGCATTTCAAAGCACGTGTAGCTGAAGCTACGTAATACGTGAAGAGTCGTCATTTCTTTCTCGCTAAGTCCACATGTCGAGTAAGTCGAGGTCCACCTATGATGTGAGTTCAATGAGACATACATTTTCTACACAATACGGGAGGTACCGTATGAATTAGTGTTCCTACAAATGCATAAGAGGAAGGTATGGTTAGCTTTGCCTTCCCAATATGAACACCTTGTTAGGAACTGAACTTGTGTAGATAAACTTCATAGTAAGAGAGGAGCCAGTTACATTCCTTCAAAACTGACTGCGTGACTGCGTGTTTACCATTTGGCACTAGGCAACAACAAACCTAAGATGCAGTCAGGCATATTCCAAGATTTTTCATCTATTGGTCTAACCTAATTCATACTTATTCCACTCATGGAAGGATGATATTGGCCCTACATTAAAGGGAAATGAGGGGATTTCTATCAAAGGCAGAGAGCAGAAGTGTACAGGATTAGATGAGATGAATGCCATCAGAATTGCACTTTCAAATCGCCATTGAGAAGCGATTTTGTTCATCTTTTGTCCAAAAATTTGGTTCAGTTAGAACGCCCTGTTGAAATTACGCATGATGAGCGTTGGTGAATTCCCCACCTGACTCCACGTCGGATTAGCCAGGCCTTACTTTCCTTTGAGAACATATGTGACTGACTGGGATTCTCCAAATAATAGAAAACTAGCGCTCAAGCACTACCTGCTTCGCTGGGTGGGAAGGGTGCTAAAAAATATAAAGTTCTAGGCGTGCGAGTCTGTCTGTCTATTCATTCATGCGCTTACGATCGCCCTCGAAGTCGTCGCTATGATCGCCCACGCCCTCGCCTTCGCCTTTGCTTCGATCGCCTTCGCCCTCGCCTTCGCCTTTGCTTCGATCGCCCTCGAAGTTGCCCTTGATGTCGCTGTGACGATCTACGACTCATGTTCTAAAATTTAAATCCTCGCAGTCCTCAGCGTGGAATCGAAAGGGCGGACGGACCTACGCATTCTATATAGAGATTCCAAATTTCCCATCGCTACAATACCATGCAAGGAGATACCGTGTGATGCCATGGCAATCTTGATGATTGCATTCCTCAAGAGGCCCCTTATTACTTTGCAGGCGGATCATCCTTCCAAGAGTAGATAAGTCTGAGTAAAACAGTTCACGAAGCTTGTACACGTTACACACACTTATGTACGTACAGATGCGCGTGTGTGTTGCACGCACCTTCAAACGCACAGCTGAAGAGACCAGAACCATCACAGGGCAAGAATAGGCGCAAAAAATCAAATGCCCGTTATTTTTCAACCAGCTGGAGGCTGGAGTCATGCCTATGTGCGACCTGCGATCTATCAAAGATCTGCGCTGAGGTCGTCGTCGACCTGGGGGCAAGCACAAACTCACTGTCTGTCTAGGACGATGTCGCAAAAACCTTTTGTTGTATCGGAAGAAAAGAGGGAATAGGAAATTTTTTCGACGTTAAGAGTCGACGAACAAACACACAGGGATGTCTTACGAATCGCGAGTGAGCTCATAGTACTCCAATCAGCCCTCTGGAAGTCCTAAATAAGTCGTCCGAAAGATCCTTTTCTCGTCCCACCACTCGAGGCTATACAAACACGGACGACAGTAACACGTTTTTTGCTCCCTTCTATCCTTTAGTTCGCAAGAAAAGGACATCCATCGATGCACTGCGCACTAGATGATTGTGCTGGGGGACTCGCTTTTCCTATGTACTATGAGGAGTGTAGAAGAGAAGCACAGTGCGCGACAAATCCGGATCTCCTGCAGACGCTTTGGTACATGCAGGCACGTCTTAAATTGTGCTATATGAGACGTGCCTGCTCTTCCACCTTCAAAAAATAAACAATACAAGTCCCAGACGTCGTTTACGGCAAGGGGGAATAACTTTGCACCGCGGATGGGACCCCTTTGCCATACATCCGGTGTTGTCCAAAATTACCTGGAGGGACACGTGGGGTCAGTTGTGGCCTCAAAGCTCACCAAACCCTTTGACTACCACGTCTGCGTGCACATGGAAGATAGAGTCTGTGTTGTCCCCTTCCCTCTCTCCCATGCCAGGGTCAGCTCCCAGAAGGCCGCCATTGAAAAGGAGCGAGCTTCCTTGTCCACAGACTCCATCAGCTGCCTACTCTGGGTTCGGGCCCACAATTGAGTTCATCGCTCACCATAAAGGAATCTTTGAAAAATAAGACATGGCAGAGCAGATATTTACTCACACCCCGACTCACGTCGTTGGGTCCATGAAGGAGAGCTCCGTCAAATTTGCATCTGTATTAATAGAATGTTCCGTCAGTTTGGAATATTCCGCGACATCACCGTGATGTGAGGAGAAAGTGGCGTTCAACCAATTTAAACTGACAAAGAAAGCTAAATTGAATGATCTTCCTTCAGGGTGAAGACAGTGTGTACGAGGTCTCGACAGCGTTCCAATGCCTGAAGTGTGCCCCCGGCTGCGAGAGCTGCGTCGACTCCTCGCCTTGCATCGTCAGCCTCAACTGGGTCCTTAGGACCATCCTACTAATCCTCCAATGTATCATCATCGGGTGCTTGCCTATCGTCGTCCTCTTCACGTACAAGTACAAGGAGATCAAGGTGGGAAAGACCTTTGAAGTAACAGACCCCAAAGACACTAGGGTTAATGTGGCTATTCGTATGTGGACACTATATAATTATACCCGAAATTCGCGAGAGCAAGTTATAACCACTAGGCGATACCGGTGAGTCTGACCCAGGAGTCTAAAGCGCCGTCAGATAAGTGGTCCACTGGTAGTTAAGACTTCTTTAAAGCGCAGACGAATATATTAGTGTCCGCACTAATGGCGAATCCCTCGCTCCTACGAAAGAAAAATTGCGCTGCGGTGTCATAATGTATGGGCTTCCTTTATGCTCATGTACCGCGGTACGTCTTTCTATTTGTCTGAAAACCCATTAGTTGATTTCAGAAGAGCATATGAGTGCGTTGCAATGAGTTACACTGCTATGCGAGTGATAAGTTGAGTCAAGAGCCGCATACCGGAATGCAATACCCGTATGAGATGACGACATCGCGTAACTTGTCTAGACGAGGAGAAATCGTCTCTAATAGCATGCCTGTAGACTGGACTTTTAGGCTATACATGTACGTGCCTGCGCAGTACAGTCGATTCTCGATTTAACGATATGCTGTAACAGGACCAAATGTATCGCTAAATTGAGAACCGGCAACATTGGGCTGTAGAAGCAATGCATGTATTTATAATCAAAGGCAAATACGAAACGAATTTCTTACTTGTAAAAACCTCTGCTGCACAATGGCCTCACTTAACTCAAACATGCACACATTTTCGACCTGCTTCAGGCTGACATGGACATTGCTGTCAAATTTTCTTTTCTATGAAAAGCCATGCGCCACGTTGGTGTCACCACACTTCGCCTTGTGCCACTTTGCCATGGCACTTTTTGCCACTACCACTTTCGCCATGACCAATGCTGCCATGTGCCAGTCGCCATGGTCCCTTTTGGCCACTGCCATCTTCGCCATGAGCCATTTTCACCATGATCAATCCCGCCATGTAACAGTGCATTCAACAACGAGTGAGCTCACATACGTACGTTCATGTCTTCAGTCAGACAAGGGGAGAGCTCAAAGCTCCCGTATGTGCCTTGGTAAGCTGAAGAAACACTCCAATTTGGTTGGCCGCCGACTTCTTCGTGAGACTTCGGGTGCATATATTTGGTGGTGAGAGCTTACGTACGTACAGTGGTGAGAGCCAAAGACAGTCGCCAACTTCTTGTACATTGATTTAACTAATGCTAAGAAAATACATGCTTTGGCCAAGTCACTATCCAGCATTATGACGTAGTTGATGGCATTACGGTACCTCATGATGTCCAAAAAGGGCCATGGCGATACTTCACAATGGCCAAAAGGGACCGTGGCAAGTGGCACATGGTGAAACATCAGGCATTCGTATTATCTTTACTAGGTCAGAAAGTTCGGAAAGACTTTGCCAGATCAGATGACGAGTTAAAAGTATCTGTCTTCATAGGCGAGATTCCTATCGTTGTTTTTTCTTCCCCAGCCAGACGTAAGGCCTAGAACCATGGAACGTTATCTCTATGCTGAATCCTAAGAGTTGGCAAATAATGAATATCTTCGATCTTGAAGGCTGAAATATCAAAGACACGCAATAATCCGCTTCGATTTTACTGTGAACACTTGAAGAAGGATTGGGTAAGACTTAAATTCAATAAAGATTTTTCTCCCTTCCTATTTCCAAAGCCGGATGATTGATTTTCTAAACGTGGAGGAAGTTAATCTAGCGGTTCAAATCGTGCAGAAGCCTCTTTATCAAGTTCCTTCGCCTGAAGTTTCCATCCTGCTCTAAGCACAGATATTAAAGGCGCAGGCAAAGTTGGCTACCTGATGAACGAACACTTTTTTGTCCCTTGGAGAGGAAAAACTTCCTCTCTGGTAGTATCACAATAAGGACCATCGATTTACCTTACGTTCTAGCTTACCTTCCCGAATGTGCATTGTGTGCATACTGTACAACGATTACGAGTAGGTTGGTCGCGTGCGACACTGAGACTGCTACAAAGGAAGTTCCACATTGGCAGCTTCCTTGGTGAAATGGGTGAAGGCAGCAATCTTCCTCAAGATTACATGCGTGTATTGCTGCCATGTTTTTATCAACGCCAGCCATTCAAACAGTGAAAGTACTTCGCTGTGTCGAAGGCTTTTAACTGGCACTGGAGCGACTCATCCCACGAAAGATGACTTCCCGGAGAGCCCCCAGCGCCAGCATCGCTCACATCCGCCTTATCCATGAGCTGCGAGTAGGAGTTCGAGTGCAGAGAACCTTGGGACAATGGCTTGGCAGCGTAGGAGGCAGAGTTGACAAAAACCATCTGCACCTTCATCTTCCTTGAATTATAGATCTCCCAGGTCTACTGACAGTTCAATTTAAACCTGTGCAATCTCACAGTTTCCCCACAAAGCTCTTGCTAAAGTGAAGGATGAGAAGGTAGGATGGGATGGGAACCTATAAACGCCTTTTTTTAAGAGGCCACTCTACTGTATACACGACACAAAGAAGAGGATGAAAGAACAAAGCAACGAGAAAGAGGCACAAACTAATTAAAGATCGTCCAATAAGAACAGGGAGGACGAAGCCAGATAGACACAGAAAGAGATGACGAAGAGCCCTCTTCCACTCCTTACTGCATATCCAGTATGCCTCATACCGGGTACTACGGCCTGTCCTTGGCACAGCAGTACGTACAAACGAGGCCTTCTGTCTGCCTACCTTGAACGTCTACCTGCTTACTTACACTGTGTGCTGCGACAAGTCGTACCTCAACTGTGATATTCCATCTTTCTTTCACAGGTGGTTCGCGCAGCCAGCCCAGTTCTCCTACGAATCATCATCCTGGGTGCGCTGCTCATTTATAGCACGGTAAGACACCAATATTTGATGCACGCAATGCGAAGATTGCAACATTGCCTATACAGTGGGCTCCGCTTATAGTGGCACCGGATATAGTGGCTATCCGCATAGACTAGCAGAACGTACCTGAACAGAATCAAATCTGCCATTTATTTATTAATTTACTTCGGATATGTTATATCACTTGGAGTGGCACTTTTTCTGCTGGTACATGAAGAAAATGACGTGATCTTGATTCAAAAAGTTGGAAAAAGAAATCAACCTGGAGGTGTGGGAAGGAGGGCAAGAATGTGTCTCCATTGGGCTCATCATCCACCAACATCCATTTCCTCATCTGTTATTGACCTTCCTCTGTATAGTATTCGGATACAGTGGCACTCCGAATATTGTGTCATTTTTAGGTTGACCCAAGGGTGCCACTGTAAGTGTAGTCCGCTCTACTAGCCGCCACTAAACGCTAGGGAGAAAAAAAGATTTTAATATAGTGTTCTGCACTGTTCACGCTGTGCTCTTTCCTATTGATATGTGTAAACGCGAATGTCAGAATCTGTGTATATCCAAGGGTGTCCAGACAGCTCGACATGCCTGCTTGAAATTTCATGTGGAGAGTGGAGGTTCAATGGCACGTCCTTTTGCGAGATCTCTTTAAAATCCCCAGCCCAGGGGATTCACCTCTTCACATATTTTTATTTCATTACATTTTTATTGATATATGTTTACTAATCTTTGGTGTGAGTGTGTGTGTGCGTAACAACTGGCAGAGTGCCTCTTCGTGTACATTTCCTGCACGAGCACGTTGCCTCCGGTGAAACTTAGCTATGGAGCTTTGGATCCCACTCTGGAGCAGGCAGCATACAGCAAGGTACGGGCTGGTCAGGTCCCCATCCAGAGAAACTATCCCTGAGCCTTGTTGATTGGATTAATGTGGACCAAGCGTAGGCATCGAGGCGTCCTCTCACCCGGAGAAGATCACAACGATGTGCAGTTTGACCTTGGGGGCAGTTGAGGTCACATATTGGAGACAAAAGATTAAAGTGAGATCAAACATCGAGGTTGAAAGAGTAAGTTACCATTCTGAGACAGACGGAGGCCCCAAATTGAAAATGTTCATAGAACCAAAGTTGTTCAGCATCGCCAAAAATGACGAAGCAGACGAGGTCAGATCTAACCTTTGGGTTACAAATTGAGGTCAACAATTTCATCACAAACGCATGACCTCCAATTCCAATTTTCAGCTTGAAATAACCTTCAAGGTTAGATCTGGCCTCGCCGGCTTCTCTCTTGTGAGGGGTGCTGAACAACTTTGCTTTTAAAGAACTTTTTTCGATTTGTGACCATTTTGACCCGTTTGGGGCCAGGTTTGGCTTTTTTTTTTGGTATAAAACTATCCCCACCCTAAGGAGGGGGTTCAAAGTTCGACCCCACTTGAGCCATGTACCGTCGAACCCTGACTGAAATCTCGGGCCGGTCCGTCCAGCAGCTTTCGCCATTTATCCCTGGACAAACATACGGACAGACCGACAAACATTCGGGTACGTAGAGTGCTTGACCTAAGCTTACAGCCTTGTCGGCGGGAAGTGCGCTGCGTGTGCTACACTGAAACATTTCTTACGGAAAGTTTCTGCCGGTCGCCATGACTTACGGCAAGCTCTGTACACAACCAAATGTTCGTCCGTCCATGTTTACGTCCAGAGGTCCCTATGTACCTCCTACGAGTAAATGAACAGCTTCACAGCACTTTTTTGACGTTGCAGCCTGCGGGAGCATTGACGACCCGAGGGCGGTAGCCCCAGGGTGTGTAATTTGACTTCATCGACTTTAGTAGAGTTCGTTTTTTGCACTGGGGCCGAAGTAGAAATGTGAGTGCTGGAAAGTAGCATAGTTGTTGTAGCCGTTCTCGTAGTTGGTCCTGTCGTCATAGCTGTGGCTGTCTTCACGACTCTTCAGGATACATTCACTCGCCTCATTTCCTCCTCATGCATTTTATCCTACGCTGGCTATGTGAATCCCGCCTTCTTCAGTAGCGAGTGGTAAAGTGCTTCGTCGCCTGACACAGGCCATCAGCAGTCAGTAAAGTACCGTAGTTTCGTACTGTTCGATCGAACGCAAGAAAAAAGAACTGTAAACTATGGCCGTTAAAGGTAATCTCATATATACTAAGCAGTAGCCCCTTCGCGTCTGTCCGTCTGTCTGTTCGTCCGTCTGTCTCCCTGTCTCGTCGACAATTATGTACTGTTTTATGTACTGACGTCTTATGTTGCTTCAGTACATAATGTAAGTTTATCTGTCACAACTGCAGTGGCCAGCAGCGGCCAGTTGTGACCGGTTGTCACAACACCCTCCCGGTGCGTAGGATCGGGGCGGGTCGCATGATAATCCAAGCAACGCCGGATGCCTCTGCTAGTATTACATAAATTAATGATGGTACGCCTTGTGAAAAACTTTGTTTAACTACCCTACTTGATATGCGGTGTTTTAGGTCTTAAACCACTTCCTAGTCAAGTAGTTTCTGCAGAAGTGTGTTATCAGTTGCCCCCACTCAACCTTAAAGTTATTTCGTGCAATATACAGCCCTGAAAATAGGCCCTTTAATGCGACAGCTTAACGTTTTATGACTTCTGTGCTCAAAACTTGGGTCAACACTTAGTGTGCGTAGCCGTAATTAGTTTGGCTGCACATTTGGGGAGGCAAAAGTCTTATTTCATCGAGGGGGACCGGTGAGTACTTTTTTTTATTTTAAAAAGAAACCATTCACGTCTAAGGGAGGAGAGATGGCGCTGGGTCGTTAAATTTCCAAAATTAACCCCTTTTCGTCCTAACCAAATATGTAAATTTATTTATCTCAATTATTGCTATGGATAATGAAAAAAATCATTTGTTAGCGATAATAATCGGTAACGCCAGCAACGCCATTGTACCGAAAATAGGAGGTGAACATGTGAATTGCTGCCCAAGTTGATAATTGCCTAAGACAGACTAATAGGTGTGTGACTGTTCAACTCTTAGGTTTGTCAGTAGTGTCATGCCTGTCCGTTTGGACTGGATACTCCGTGGATACGTCGACTCAAGACCTCCAGCACTCTGGAAGTACTCGGACATGTACTCATCTCATTCCTACACACTGCCATCATTTTTGTTCATGTTGCCGGCGCTAATTTTTCATGAGGTGGCACTGCCATTCATGAAAAAGTTACTGATTATCGAGAAAAAAAAATGTTTGGTTATAAATGTTGATAACTCGTCGAAAACCGACATTATCGGTAGCGATAATTATCGATTGCCATCATTAGCACCACGGCAAGTTACTCCCTCATGCATATACGCATACGGTCATACCACTTACTGCTTGCTACACACCCAAGTTTTAGCGGTGCCACTGAATACGTTCAACAAAGGCTAAAAAAGTAGAGAGACAATTCATCACTATTAGGGTGAGTTGCAATTTTTTTCTTGTTAGTTGAAAGTGATTTATGATGTAATGGCACATAAATAATAGACCTTTTAAAGCTGCGGCCGTTGATTCTTATAGACAGGTCGCAAACTAACTTGCAATGAGTGAAACAGGGTCGACAAGGGACGACCGTGCTAGCTGGAGCTACTTCGCAGTTTCGATATCTTGGGGCTTCCTCCTAACGGCGATGACGGGCAGACGGATGGAGCGAAAGAGTTTTTTAGGGATATGATTACAGGTTGATTGTGACCTCCTTCTTGAGCAGGATCTTTCTGCGGAAATTAAGAGTACAGTGAGAGTGAGAGAGAGAGAAAGTTTCCCTGTGTCCCCTGTCAACATCTATGGTCTCTTTCTGTTTCTCATTCAGGTCACGAACAGAGGATGCCCGCACGAACGCTCTGAGGGAGATTCTTCAAAGGGTTTTTCTGCGTTGAATCCGAAATCGCTGCTTTTTTCCGAGTAAATATTGCACCGCCAAACGAGATGAGGAGGAATTAGACCTTCTTTGTGACCTTTCATTGCTCTCGAGAAAAGGAATGGTGCCAATGTAAAAAAAAAAAGGCCACCAAAGAAATCGTCTTTTCGTCGGTCTATTTTTTCATGACTACTTGCGTCAGTGCAGTGCAGTGCAGTGCAGTGTGACGCAGTGCAGTGCAGTGCAACGCCGCGCAACGCCGCGTAGCGCAGCGGTCATATGGAAAAAGTGCAGCTCAAGTGTATTTTAGCCAGGTTTAGCCAGGAGCTGATGCTGCAGTGCTTGTGGGACACAGATGTCATGCAGTACACTGCTGATGCCGTCTAATTACATTGAAAGGTCACAGTCTGGTCACACTATGACATCTACGTTTCAAGCAAAACTAAAAGGCTAAAGTAGACATGAGCCAACAGTGCTGCGCTCACAGATAGGTAGACAGATATGTATGCTTGCGCCAGCCGCTCGTATACAGTCCTGGCTATAAGTAATTGCGTCGAGTATGACATCACCTCCTACACTGTACTGAAACATGTGGAGGTGGAATTTTGATGTGGAACGTGTAGCTGTGATACTGGGACACAATGTTCAGTACAGAGGTTCAATGTTGAGGCTGCCCATTTTGGTGCTAGAAT
>JAAUXU010175088.1_pt1 | contig 26909 bp, 20 predicted proteins | sample 7278151 | NCBI WGS metagenome assembly JAAUXU01 (sample SAMN14350113, study PRJNA611818) | marine sediment metagenome | isolation source: surface marine sediment (1.8m) | place: French Polynesia: Moorea | collected 2018-08
CGCGCCGACTATCACGTCGAGCTGCGCTTTGATAACGGCGCTCGGCGCGAAATACCGTTTCTGCTGTTGCCCCTTTAGTGCACTCTGTACGCTCGTGGATATACAGGGTGGACCAGGGAGAGTTGTCCGCTAATGTGGACAACTCTGTTGCAAATCTCTGCAGTCCACCCTGTGCGTATTAGAGCATCCGGAGTGTTGCCACCAGATGCTTTTGTCCACCCTGTACGCGTCAATACCATGGCTTGTCTGAACCTGACGTCTACTGTACACACTTGGACGCCGACACCGGCGACCGGGCCACCCCCTTCTTCCCCGAGTCGTCCTTGGCCACCCGGTACCAAGCCGAGCCCAAGGAGAGACGCGGCGCCAACAACTGTATCACGGTTCTTACCAGCAGCATGATCGCAGACGCCTTCTCGCACATGTTGGCTCTCTTCACTCTGGGTGACGACATCTGAGGCTTTCCATGTGTCACTTAATGCCCTGATAGTTCGACAAGATGATTGCTGACTCTGTTCCAGACTCCGCTTCCGTGCTCAAGTTGACGCAGAAAAATGCGTCAGCCAGAGCTGAAAAAACCTTCCCGGGCGAGCGCCAAAAGGAAACTGAACAGATTCTTTTTCTTTGGTCTTCTTTTTCTCTCCTGCCAGAAGGAGAATCTTTCCTTCTCTCTCTCCTGCGTCCTCATACGCGCGCCGCCAGAAAACGCCGCCCTGACGCACACTGACGCATCTCTGTCAACGCAGCGCCGTTGCTTCCTGAGCGGGCGGCCGTACGCAAATCTGTGCGTACGCGCGGTTATTGCTGCGTACGTTTCGTACGCTACTACTGAAGAGGGGGTGACGCATTGCGTACGCACGCACGCGGCTTCGTGTAAAGGCGACGTCCGTCTTCTTCTGAGCCCTCAGTACGAGACCAATTTTTTTTGGGGGGGGGGGGGCAGACAAACCACATACCCATAATTTGTGGGCTCGTTTCTTTCTTCTTTCTTTTCTTTCTTTCTAAGAAAAATGCCGAGATGAGTCTGTCTCTATCTTATGATCGCGTGACTTTTTTGGCGCACACGCAAAAAAGAAATTCGTGCAATATGTCTAGAAAATCCCCATCTCTTTGTTTGCACTTTTTATTCCTTAGAGTCCGAGAAATTCTTGCGGAAAACTCAGCCTCCCGAGCAACTTTGTCGCGATGCAAGAGACTTCGCAGACTGATTGATTTCTCTCAGTCACGACCTGACCTTGTAAATGGCGTGAAAATCCAGGCCCATCTGCCTTTGGTGCGCGCGCACGGACAAGGAAAGTTGTGTTCCTGCTATCGCAAGCACGCGAGACCCACACAGATCTTCTCCGGGTCGTGAGGCATCAATGACGGGGAAAGAGACTGATTGAGGAGCCGCCGTGGCCGCCGTGGCCGTCGTGGCCGCCGTGGCCGTCGTGGCCGTCGTGGCCGCCGGGGCCGCCGGGGCCGCCGACGTCTTCTCAAGGATTATGGACATCTCAACCAGAAACGGGCAAAGAAGAGACTCGAGGATCTCATCAAATTCCATCTCTCTCCATATTTTTCCCCCCTCATCAAATACGCGGATTTCTCTTCCCCTTTGTACGAGGAGGAGGCTTTCATGGGACTCCTGCAATCGAGGATTAGTTGGGAAGCTGCTCCTTCTTATTATTATTTGGCCCTGAGGGCGCGTTCACACTAGCACCACAAATTGCGCAGTCCCCGCACGTTGAACGGTTGCCCAGTGCAGTCGGGCCTTTAAACTTGGAGCTTCTCCTTGTCAACCGACTGAGACAGAGTAGGCCTACTTGACCTTTTGCTGCTAGGCCCACTCTCATTTTGACTCGCACTTAAAAGTATGTGGGACGCGACAGCTGAAGATGAGTGGACTTTTTTTTTCTCTCTGCAGACAGGACAACCCTTTTTTCTGTCTAACTGGACGTTGTTTATGAAGGAAACAAGAAGAGGAGAGGATCTCTCTTCACATCAAGGCTGCTGTTGGTTGAAGCGTGAGCTTAAATTTGGCAAAATCTCATCATGCAGACGGTGACTTTTTTGGTTTTTTAATGTTTTATTTTCTTCTTTTTGCGTGGCTCTTTCTGGCCATGATTTTGCCCCTACGTTCATATAAACTTTTTCCCCTGCCTCCTGACGAGAATGCGTTTGCATTAAGCTGCATTTCCTGGTGCTGGCGTAGCCAAAGCGCGGGCAAAAGACTCTGCTCAGGGCAGAAGAGTCAGAAGAGTCAACTTTGCCCCGAGTAAGCGCGGCTTCAGGCAGAAAAAGATCGCCCACTGTCAAGGGTGAGAGATAAAGAAAAGGAAAGAGTAATAAAGTTGTCTTGCAAACGCGTTTTTAGCACCGACGACGACGTCGTTCTCGCAAATGCTCCTCCCGACGCCGGCCTTGAAGGCCGGCCGGGCCGGCAGGCAGTCGAGACGGGTCAGTGCATCCTTAACCTTTTTTGGGCGGAAGTGGAGATAAAACTCCGAGAAAAAGTTTCTTGGGCAGGACCCAAAATGCCAAGGGATGAAAGGCAGTAGGCGAGAAATCAAGATTCATTGCTGCGGACTCCCTCTATTGAGGAGACGACTGCAAGAAGATAAAGGATGAGGCCGAGACTCCCAGGGTTATTCAGGGTTAGAGAGGAGAGATTTGAATAAGTCTTGGGCATTTGCATTTTTCTTGGAAATTCTTCTCGTCAGGCCTGACACCTTACCTGGAACTCACCTGTTCACTCATTTCTTACGCGCGGATTCCACTTTACAGCAGAGTCTCGACTCCGCGACACAGTCGAGTCTCGATTTGACGGCGCGCAAGCGACAGCGTCGAGGGTACTTTGGAAATTGAAAAAATGCCCCAAACTAAGGAGTTGGGGATTTTTCACAATTGTCACGCAGTGTTTGGAATGTTGTATGAAAAAGTAAGTAAACGAAGGGAAAACTGTTGTGAGGTCTCAGTGATCAATGTCGTCTTCGTCACTCCTTTCCTCATCGTCAGAGGAGCCATTGGAACTGACGTCTTCATCGGGAATTATCATCCTCATCGTGGTTTACATCTTCCATTGAGACAATAGGTTTTTTAGGTTCTTATTGGCGTCGTCAATCCATCCTTGAACAGCGCGTCCAACATTTACACTGACTTTACTTTTTTTCCCCAGCATCATTACTTCTGTCAAATTCCACCTTGATCTTGTTGAAGCTCTTGGGCCATCCTGACCCTCCATAATCTGGTTTGGGGCAGGGAATCACAGTTTGAACCTGGAATGTTTGCAGCTTAACCAAGTACTATTAAGGCCAAAAAAGTCCCAAAGTATCTTCGGTGCTGTCGTACACCGTAAATCGAGATCCTCCGGTCCATGACTCTGTCTGGTACAGTACTTCTGATGTCCGCCAAGGCTGGACTCATTTTGGCATCACTCTGTGAAATGAGTGAGATTATCTTAAAAGAAGCCGCTCCACCCCTTTTTGTTCTTGTTGCTGTTACACCATCTCTCCTCTCAACGGACCTCCAAAGGACTTAATTGCACATCAGAGTGTGCAATTTTCGCGTCAGGAACAATGAGCACGTGCGAGTTGTCTTCGTCTTTGTCGCTCGTGTCCTCAGATAACAATCTCTGCAATGAGATCGAGGCAGGGCCTTGGAGGCACCTGCTGAATAATTATCAATATGTAGTAGCTGTAGTATAGAGGAGGGAGGGTAGATTTGAGGGCCATCAGAGGAGACTTTTCTTTCTGTCAAGTCATGATGAACCGAAAATCGTGTTCCGAATTTCTCACTCGATTTTCGAGCAAGACTGTGCAGATTTTTTCCGTTCCAGCTGCTTCTTTGGAACAATGTGGAAGAGGAAGACAAAGGAGAAAAAGAGGAAAACGAAGTAAAAGAAGAACATAACAAGAAGAAAAAGATTTGTGCAAGAAAGCCATGACCTCATCCTCTGCCCCTTTAATTTCTTCCCGTCAGATCATTGACGTTGCATTTGAAGTGCATCGAGAAGGATAATTTGTCAGGGTCTGGAATGATACGATTATCTTCTACCCGCACCACGGGGCACGCGTGGACCACCTGGAACTCCTTCTGGTCCCTGACCTTCTTGAATGTGCAGACAAAGGAGGAGGAGGCTGCGGGGGGGAGGGGGTGAAGGGTTGATTTGCAAAAGATACAACGACACCGTGCGAAATTTGTGCAAAAAGGGGCTGCTCATACATACTCACAAGCAGCGTCATGCTGACTTGGGAGGGGGGGGAGGGAGGTGATCATAATTGATGAGCTTCAAATGAATTGGAAAAATCGTTTCACACTTTTGGGGGGGGGGGGGGGGCAGGAAGAAAAAGCAGAGTTTAGGATTTTTGCGGACTTCCTCATCCTCCCACCGGAAGAGTTGGTGATTAATGAGCCTCCCAGCAGAAACTACCCGAGATGATGCAGGATTGTTTTGCGTGTTTGCAAAGAAGCGCATGATTAAATAGCGAAAATTCGATGAGCGCCGACTGAGGAGAAGCGCCTTGAGGGGACGTGACAGATTCTGTTGTCAAGTGGGACAGGAAGTAGGTAATGGTTGCGCTGCCTTCCTCAAAAATGTTGGATGTTGCACTGAATGCTTTTTTTCCTCATCTCGAACAAGGCTGTGTGTGACCATCAGCCGGATCACCAAATTTCTCCCGAAAAAGACCAGATTCCCCGGGGAGGCAATGAAATTTCTCAAGTAAAGCACCAGGTTTCTTGTGAAAAACACAAGATTTCTCGAGAAATTCACCAAATTCCTTGGGAAAGTCACCAAGTTGCCTAAGAAATTAACCAACTCTCATGAAATAATTCCCAACTCGCAACCTTGTTTCCCGAGAAAGTCACCAAATTTGTTGAGCGAATAACCCAATTCTGCAGCTGTCCCGCCAACTCCGTACTCTATGTTTGCTATGGAAGTCTCATTCTCCTTGCTGTTGTTGCGTATTGAGCTCAATCGCGAGATGACCCCTATTTTCCTTCTAAACCGCAGCCTTACGAGGGGTGTAAAAAAGATCTTGCAAGCTGCAAGTCTATTTTGTCTGAGCAGTAGTTTCTGGGTCCTGCTTACATTCAGCTGTGTCCCTGCGGGGTTTTTTGTAGGTGCCCATAAAAAAATTTGCTTCAAGACCACCACTTAAGCATATGGAGTCATGAGATGCCTCATACAATTCTACAGGGTGGGTCAAAATACCCGACCCTTTTCATTTGCAAGCCATCCATAATGCGTCTGTTTTGTCTGAGACCCGTGCATGAGTTTGTCATACACTGCACATCTAACTGTTTCTGACATATCTGGAATGCTGTGACATTGCTTTGACCTGTGCCAACTGTCAATGTTGGTGGTACTTGCTCATACAAAGAAGTGTGTGCGTGTGTAAAGTTTGACCCTGGCACAAAATGCTGTTGCTCATGTGTTTTGTCACTTCTTTGATGTTTATCATCAACTTTGATTAATTATGTTCTGTTTGAAAAGCCTCTGTGGTCTTTTGCACCTTGTCGATGCTGGTGGTGGCCAGAATATCGATGCACTCTAACAGGATGTCCAAAGAGTGCGAAGCATTTTGATCCACCATTTATCTTCTTCACACAAGCCCAAGGTTGTTAATTTAATCGGGAGAGCCTTCAAAGCCCCATTTGCTTTCATTTAGCTTGATTAGTTAATCATAATAAAAGTAATTAGAAATTGTTTCGGTCAAAGAACCTTGAGAGACTTTAGTCAGGCTTTACTGCTTTAAGGGTCCAAGAACTGCTTACAAAGTTTATGCATGATTGACATCGTGAAGAAACAAATTCAGGAGCAGCATGAGTCAAGAGAGAGAAAGACAGAGTCCGTGAGCTTTTCACGGTCTTTTCAGGGTCTGCGCTACTTAAAGGCCGAGAAACAGAACTTTAGGAGTTGCCCCAAGGCTCAGTACAGGGTGCATCAGGTGTTCTGCAGCCAATTGAGTGGATAATTACAGAATTAAACCCGCAATTACATGCGCCGGCATTTTTTTTACACTAGCTTCATTAGGACAGAATTAAATACAGACAACTCGTTGAGAATGGCCTTTCACCCTTGGCCTTAATAACAGCCTTCAATCGCTGTGGGAGATCCTCCTCAGTCGCATTTGTCTTTTTTCATGGCTTCAACGTTATCATTACAGTTATTTGTTCACAAACAAAGGTCCAGCTGAAACCTTTCTTTAAACGCAATTGCGGTAATTCAAATTGGTGCACCCAGCTATAATGACTCTTCAGGGCCTAATGACTGGGCCTCAGAACCTGGAAAAAGCGACTTTAATGAAACCTGAAATGCAAGTATAATGTTCAGAACATTCATAATTAAGAGAAGTGAAGCAAAACGGGCAATTAAAAGTCGTGACCAGTGCAGCAAAGAACAGCGCAAGGCCCCAAAATGCGACTTCCGTCACTTTAGAGGCCGAAACTCTTCACCTGGATCTCCCAGGCGCGCCACTGTTGACGCACCCTGTAGCCATATTTCACCTGGATCTTGGGTCTGGATTCTGAGTGAATTTCCACGCCGCCAGGACGATCGGGGAGCGAGCGAGAGAGAATGAAAAGGAGAAGCAATAGCTTAACAAGCACTTTGAGCATCGTCGACTGCTTTTTCATAACAGTTTTATTTATTACCCCTTCGCAGACGATTCGCGCGCAAAAAACACACACACATATATTTGCATAATTTCCCCTTCGTTCCCTTGATAAAGCGGTTTTCTTTCTTTCTCTTTCTCCTTTTTTTCGTGCCACCTTCGGTCAGACCGGCGACCTTCAGGCCCTTCCAGGTGTCTGGACGACTGAGAACAGCAAATGCCAAATGCCAAATGCCAAGTGGTCACTTCAAAGTGACTGAGACGGCGTAATTAATTTGTACACCTGCCAGGTAAATACATCCAATGAAGGAAGGCCCTTTTGGCACAGCATGACGAAGGCGTACGAAATCGAACTGCAATAAGTCATCACATGGACGTGAGATTATATAATACATTATATATGCAAAGAGAGAGAGAGACAGGGAGGGAGAAGGAGAAAACATTTCATGAATGATGCCAGTTTGAATGCAAGAAGCAGGGCATTTCTTGTCATCATCGGACCAAGAATTCGTTTCTTAACAATACGTTTCTGCCCATCGTGGCTTCAAAGCATTGGTTGCTAATCGGGTCCGCCCGGAGTCGAAAAAAAAATCGACTTTCCCCCTTTCACTCGAACTCGAAGCTCGATTTTCTGTACATAAAGTTGTACGATTTGTACCAAATCTAACGTGCGACTCTCGGAATATTTATTTATTCTCTGGAGGGACGCATTCTTGCACTAAACTTATTTAGGGCGCCACCACAAGGACATATTGAGATTGCACATTGGTAATTCATAGTTTTCAATTTGTTTTGCGTCTAATTACAAATTAAACAGGAATTATCTAGACGTGGTCGGGTCATTTTATATCCTGAGGGCATAGTAATGCTGCGGGATGTAAAATGACCCTTGTTGTACCAACGTCGTTAATACGTTGCAAGTATTGTTAGTTTTTGCATGAACATGATGTCTAAAAATGCACCAGGATGCAAAACGTGTTTGAAAGTACTTTTCTTCTAGGTTTTCATTGGTTCTTCGTAGGATTAGCTCTAAACTCTGATTGGAAACTCGATTTTTTTGTAAAGTTCGAATACCGAGAAACTCTAATTCTCAGCCATCTTCTCTTTCTGGTCACGCTCGCGTGCTCCTCGGTCCCTCTCTCCGTGTCCAGAGTCAATCACCGCCTGAGTAGAGGAGGCCAGGAATGAATATGTTATACAAATTGCCACTGTCAAGACATCAGGAATAAGCGAAGAGATTGGGCTTGTTCCGCAACTGAGAAAGGTCAGCCTAAGTCACTTCTGTCACCTACTGGGATGCATCACGTTTGACCAAGAAGAGCGTGCAGAAACTAATGGTTTTCGGCCCAGCTTACAGGGTGGCGTAAGGATATCGGCCACGCTTTGCTATCTTCTGCGTGCCCTGCAAGTTTCCTCAGTCCACCCTGTATCCCAGTTTTAGCGGTCAGCGCGACGCCGATGCCAATGCTTCGTTCTCAGTCAAGTGGCCCGCGCCAACAATGCAGCTGACTTGCCAAATTGGCACTGCTGTTTGCCCAACAACGTGTGTTGCACAGAGGCTAATCCGCGAATGCACGCGCTGAGTGCCCATGCAGTACAGGGTGCAGCAGAATCGGTGGAAGTTTCTATGAACAAGTGCACGATGACGACGAGAAGTGGTTGAAGCAAGCTTGTATTGACATAGGCTATTGGCTCATCCGTAAGCGGTGACCTTCTTTGACCGCTCAGCCAAGAGCTTTGCAGATTCTGTTCCACCCTGTACGCACATCATGTACGTATTAGGAACTGTATCCAATGCTGCCACACCATGGACGAAAGAGTGAGGCAAAGTTGCTATCAAACAAACAACGAAGTTGTGTGCAAGAGAAGCCCAAATTGCTACGCACCCTGTAGCTCCTGCAGTCCCACCGCATCCGTAACAGAAATTGCCGCCATTCTCAGACGCGCATGAACCTTGTCCAAGGGAGAAACAAATGCATACTCGTGTTATACACTCAATTTCCTTCAGCTGAGAGAGAAAAAGACATGCATCACATGCAAATGTCAGGCAGAAACAGGTACAACACCCACACAGATGTGCACAAAAATTTTCAATTAGCATGTTGTACAAACATATTAGATAGAGGCGCAGATAGAATGCAAGATTGATGCATTCAACGTGCCATTGAAATATGCAGTGGAATCCGGACAAACAGGACCGCTTTTTTTGCAAATCCCATTTAGCTGAACTTCTCGCTATTAAGCGGAAAGGCCCCCTTCAGGCCTACCAAGGTTCTTTATTTACTTCTACTATCAGTCCCTCAGAACATAACACCACGCTCACAATGACAAGGAGAGCTCCTTACGCCTCGGCATTTTGTTTCACATGTCACTGGACGAAGTTTTCTTTTGAAATTCTAGTCCAAAATAGCACCAGAAAATCTCTCATTCTTTAAAGCTATTTAAAGTTCAAGTACCAAGGTTGGCCGGCCCGCAAAGTTACCTATTATCCAATTATGCCCAGACTTAATTTCCTTGTCCAAAAGACATTCGGTTCAGCACCGGCTGTTAGTTACATCTCACTAATGTCTGTCCCTATTATTCTAGTTCCACTGTATTTTAATCAATGAAATTCAGTAACAAACGTCTCCGGAGGACAATGACGACACCGCAGCTCTTGAGCGTAACCAACGCCTGCAAGACTGATCACTTGATCATCAAGCAGGCAGCTTGTGTATATCTTTTCTCCTCTGGCTCTTTTGCCATTCAGGAAGATGATGACAAAAACAAAATGAAAGTCGTAAGCAACAGGATAGTTTTTCCGACTTCTCCCAATGACAAGCACTTGCAGTCATCATACGAGAAGGGAGGGGGGGTGAGGGGAAATGAATTTCCCAATGCGTCCCATGCTTTGGGGGTTTCCTTCGGGCATGAGGTGATTTGTCATTGCTCAGAGTTTAAGGAAGGATGCGAGTGCGAGAGAAAATGAAAAACAACTGCTCACCTCAGTACGAAGTGAATGACGACGGCTGAGTGGGCTTTTCGCAGGGTTGCCAAACGGTCAATTACTAAAGAAGGCTTTTGAAAATCGGCTATAAGCACTAAATAAGGATCGGTCAAAAAGCGGCCGAGCGCTACATAAATCCTCGCAAAAATCTTGACCCGGACGGATATTACGGGTGGTACGAGCTGAGAAAGACAGATGCCCGAGCGAGCTGGAGCCCGAGCTGGTCGAGCCATCAGCTTGAATCTTCGGGCTATCGCTAAGTTTTACGAGCTGATTGGAGGTCAACACCTTTTCTTCTTTTTTTTTTTTCTTTGAAGCTCTGTAGACAGCGTAATACTTCTACTTGTTAACGTTACCATGCAGTTAGACAAGAGAATATTATCCAGAATGAGGGTAATTATGTCTGATTTTCCCAGCTAATGGTGGCGATACTGGTAGAAAGAAAGGGATCGAGCCAGCTCTGATCAGGAGCTACCCTCAAGCTTCTCGAGCCAGCTGGAGACCATCCCTATGGTGCACCTCTTCAATCGACCTGAAACACCTGACCGTGAAAACGACCACCTGGCAACCCTTAGCTGGTATGTATGAAGTATGCGCACAGAGGAGAAATGGTGCTCGTGTGACCGGAAGTTTAACCCCCAAGGCATGAAATTAGTCACATCTTTCTTCTCCTCGCCTGTGATTCATGAGGCCCGCGGTGCAATTACCAATTTTTCAAGCCGTCTCTCTCAGCACCCCCGACAGGATCCCAATTATTACAGCGTCAAAAGTGGCTACTCTACCGTTTCTCCCGGGAAGAATGCGCACAAGCAAAGTGACGACGAACAATCTTCTTTTTCTTCGACGAGGGACACTAAATATTGCCCCCCCCCCCTACCGGAGACCATGAGCTTGTGTGTAGCCTTGACCCTCCCCCTCTTCCCTCCTTACAAATGTACGCCAGAGACGATACATATGGGCGATGGCGCGCGTGTGCACGCGCGCACGCACCCAGACACACGTCTGAATAAAAGGAAGATAAAGTAAGAGAAAACGCGCCCATGTACTTATATGGCAAGTACTGAAGGAACAGCGACAATATGCGGACTTCTCCTAACATTGAATACAGGGTGATCAGAATGGGGCGTAAAGTTCGTAAGAGGCCCATTTCAGGGATTGCATCGCCAGATCTCATTTGTCTGGGGCACATTTTTAAAGCTGACATTTGGACTTGGTGATCTGGGATTTCCTGAGGTCACCTTTTACCGTCCACATGAAATTGTACAAGCGGACCAGGAATCAGACCCAAAGTAACAAACAGTGAAGGTCTTCACAGTCCAGAGACACCCCACACAACTAGGCAATGTGTGCCAAAAGTACTACTACAGTATAATTCGATGTAGCTCGATCAATTTGGATGCAGATTTGCCGCTAAAAGTACTTGTGCATGCTCGACCAGACTTCATCCTGCTCAAGGGAAGGGTCACAATTCTCCACCAGACCTGTACAAGTGGCTCTAATGACTTTGTAGCCGAAATCAAGGGGGGACAAAGCCATTTCTCAGGGAGAGAATTTTTGCCACGTAGGACTCCGTTTTGCTTGGTCAGTGACCAAAACATCCCTGGCAACTCTTGTAAAGTCGAACACTTTCTTTCCATCACCCCGTATGTTGGCTTGCATAGGTGTTCAGTCGACATCTGATTTCGTCGAGTTGTCATGCGAAAAAGTTGACACAGACGAGACCAAGTGCCACTTTTACTTCACTTATGGTTTTCTCTCAGAGTTGCATTCAGCCTTGTCTGCGTTTTCTGAGACAATAGATAAAACTGACAGTCAGAGCAGAGCACAAAAACTAGCAGAACATATCTTGATTGGGGGGAAAATCTGTAATTTCGACCTTTTTGAATGACTGCACGAAGCATTTACCTTCAACACTTGAAGTACTGTAGAAGTGTTTTTCAGCCAAAAAAAAAACACGTCTGCAGTGTTCAATGGTGCTGACAAAAAATCAAATGTGCCTGCAAGGTTGTCAAAATTGAATGATTAGCTGTGAAGAAATGTCCCTCCCTAGAAGAAAATGGCTCCGAAATCGAATATTTTTCCAAAAAAAGTTGAATGATTTTGATGGCTGCGACAGAAATCTTACCTCCGTCGGAGAAAGAAGGTCCCGAAAATCGAATACCTTTTCCGAATTCGATCGTACAGCGAGAGTGCAAGGTTCAAGGGGGGGGGGGGAGGGGAAGAGCGAAAAGAGGAGGCCTACGGAGGCCTACAGAGGCCTACAGACCTTCAGACAGAGGCTGAAAGGGAACACGTGGACCGTCCCGTGGTCGGAGTGACACGGCATGAGTGGAAGAAAGGATCTCATCAGAGAGAGGTCATTTTTGACAGAGTTAACACACTACCTACGTATAGACACAATGGCTCCTAATGCATGCTGCACTGGTACCGGGTGTTTCAGATCCATCTTGTTGGCCCAAGTCATCTTCCACTACGTTGGCCGCTGCCGCTGGAGACGAACAAAACCTATGACAAAGCTGCTTAAAGACATTTCAAAGTAGCAGCTACTCGAGATAGATCCTTCGCCAGGCAAAAAGTCTCCTGAAACACCCGGTAGGCGTGTACTTATGCACTAAGTGCACGTAAGTGTAGTCGAGTGCATTGAAGCAAGATTAGCGGCTTGGTTAAAGCCACTATAATGCCTTCTCCCCTTTCATAAAGTGCTTCTGAGTTTCCTTTTTCTAAGGCCCCTCCCTTCATGACAAGTCTGACAAAGCCTCTTTTATTCTCCCGCGGCCTTTGCCTTGAGGCAGAGGAGACCAAATCGCGTAGAACATTGCCAATCGGCGTCAAATGGAACACACTGAGTCCATTCAAGGAGTCATAGACTCCCCTTTCATCGAGAGGACGCGTATGTAGTCGATCGAGTTTGCAAACATTGCCAAAAAATAGCAAAGCCTTTGAGCAAAGAAGTCGTGAGGGCTGTGACTGGACAAGGATACGAACCGGACCTTGAGAGAGAAAAAGAGCCAGAAAAAAAGGTGCCTCGCACACGCATGAACATTGTGTCGAACTGTCTTAATAATCTTCTTCTGACGTTCGAGGTGAGAAACAGGGTGTCACCCAAAGTGGCTTCTGCGTCCAGCCACTGCTGGGACACCCGGTGCGTCCACCTGGACATTTCTCAGCAAGACCGGTTCCTTGACATGTCAAATGTCTCGTGCTTGGTTGATGAATTTGGGGAAAAGTTTCACAAGTTTGGGGAAGCTGACTTATCTGCAAGAGGCAGGAGATGTTTTCTTTCCTCATGATCCGCCGACATGAAAACAAACGCTGACGAATTTCTGGGCTAAAGAGGATTACAAGTAACGCGACTTCCCAGATTATCTCTCCAGATACCGTATTTTCTCTACCATGAGCAACCCTTCAATGTCAGCAATTCTGCAGCTCTGCCTTTAACAGGAGTAACTTTAATATATAATTTTTATAATTTTTAATCTTTATAATTTTTTTAATCTTTATAATTTTTTAAGTAAACTTGTAGTCGCTTGCGGAGGAAGAGACAATTGTTGTGCAGAGAGTTGTGGCCACCAACCAGGCACAAATCAGCCCCCGACTTGGGTGGGCTCAGTTCTTCGTTGACCATAGCAAAGTCCTAACACATTCTGATAAATAAAGCAGTATCTCGTCTGTGCGTGCGTGCGTGCATCCGTGCGTGCGTGTAAAACAGCACACACTGTTCTGGGCCCGGTTGCTGCAGAACATATGCCTTCACTACTAATCACAGAAGTGGCCAACAGAGGCACGTTTTGTCATTTTGTCTGTCCCCCATTTTGGCACCTAAATATTGCCCAAATTGGCATTTTGGGCGACACCCGGCACTCAACTGTGACTCGGGGAGACAAAAACACATAGTGCATCAACAGTAACTGCGTACGTGCAATTAGTACTCCATACGCAGCTACTACATAAGCAGTTAGAAATTACTTCCAACCAAGCCGGTCGAGTCAGCTGGGTATAATTTAAAATAATATAAAAAATTTTGAAGAAGACAATCACGAGACGTCGCTCCTGCTCCTACAACAAACAATGCCTGAAATGTAAACGAAAGGGCTCCAGTCCCATCCGTGACGAGTAAAAATAGGGACGCTTCTGTTGCTAACTAAAGGAAAAACGGTGTCAACGCTTAGTAGCAGTTTGAGTTTTACAGTCTAATGCTGTTACTTGAACTGTACTGAACAAAAAAGCCACAAATTCTGTCCGAAAAGAGATTTTCACTTTGACTTCCCAAGTTTTTCAACTCCGAACAGTTTTAATTGACAAAAACGTGTATGTGAAGTGCCTTACGTGACCAAAATTTCTCCTGCAGCATCGCTCATGGCAAGATTCGCCACGTGCAGGATGGGATTTATTTAGTCGGACTGAGAAAAAACCTCAAAAAGGTCCTGAAAATTCAAATTTTCTGCAATGTGAAGGTTCAGTTCAATAGACGAGACATTTTCTACAAAAAAAAATGACAGTTAAGTGACCCATATCGGTCTATCAGCTGCTGAGATGTCAGTCGAAAGAGATTTAAAGTTAAAGGTGGCGAGGAATTCAAGCACAGTCCTTACGCAAGTTGGCCAAAGACTTGAACGTGAGCATTTTCACAGTGAGGAGGACGGTGAAGAAGGCGAGCTTGACGTCCGCGGACCCATTGGGGAAGATGGAAATCATGCCAGGCCAAAAGCAGAGAAGGCCCGAGCGCTGCTGGAAGCTGATAAAGTGGAGAAAGGCCAACCCTGCCAAGGCCATCCCCCGGTCAGATGAGAAGCAGTTTGTGACGCAGCACTTCATCAACAAGAGAAATGACTGCTACCTGGTGAGCAACAGCAAGCGAAATAATGGCGACTGCGAGGCCTGCATCATGAGCAGGCATAAGAACAGAGGTGGGGTCAGGACAGTGGTCAGGAATGGTCAGGTGGTGGACCCCATCTTCCTCCAACCTTGATGTCAACGATCAATGTCTGCCAGGCTGTTGTCCTGCCCAAGGTCGCTACCCGGACGGAGAAGATGTGGGCACGGGGCCATACTCGCCTGGCACAAGAAGGAGAGTCCAAACACCAGACAGCGAGGACCACGTTGGACTGGTTGACGGAGAGGCTGGGTGACAGCTACCGGCCAGCCAACTTCTGGGCTACCATCATCATCTGGCGTGACCCCCTTGACTTCAGTGTCTGGTCATCACAGGACTTGGAGGTCTCTGGTAGCTGGACAGCCTCCAACAGCTGCCAAAGGATGGTGGATGCCATCTGGAAGACGAGGCCTAAGGCCTTCAAGGCCGAGCTCGTCATGACGACGTTCGACTCTGTCTGGAAGAGGATCCGTGCCAATGGGAGAGGACTAGCGGCAGCTACATCGAGGGCTTCACCATTGACGTGGAGGAGGGGGACAGGGATGACACAAGCTTGTACGTGGCTCGCATTCAGTCTATTGTTTCAAATACAACTGAAAAATCACACTCTCCCACATACAACGTCGTCGAGTCCATTTTCAGTTATACCGTCTAGTCTGGTTTAACAAATCTTATCTTCATACGTGCGTGTACAATAGTCATTTATATGTGTAAACGTATATATGAGCGTCATCTCTGTATCAGTTGCTACGACACTGACGGTCATTGCTTGACGTCAGGCACAAAAATATTGTATGGATCTATAGCGAAATGCATCACAAACAGTTGTGTCTATATGTACGTTCGTTTGAGTACATGTTGTTTTTTCGTCCAAGGACCTTATGCTGAACCTCTACAGCAGTAATACTCCCACTGGCCTATACCTGAGCAACCTGGACCGTACAATATGGATGTGTATGTGTGTGCGTATGGGTATGTACTATTATCGTATAGGAAACATCAAGTTAAATAAGGCACGCGAGGCTGACATTTCTTTGGCACACAAGCGTCTCGTCCCTGTTCTTACAGCGCACTCGACTGCAAGTGTTCAGCGTAGTATTGCTCGCCGTAGTTTTCCAGGAGCATATCCTCCGGCGTCGCCGTCGACGACGTCATGGATGACGCTGAAGACGTCACCGACGATTCGAACGCCACCTTGGCAGTCGCCGCTGACACCACAGGCTGGGGTGGCTGCCTGCAGTATGGACCCTCGTGACAGTTATAATTTGCGTACTGATGAGTCTGAGGCGGTGGCGAAGAAAGGAACGTCGACACCAGGGAGTAGGGCGGCGGCGAGGGCACGAACGTGGACAGCGTGTTGTTCTCGTGTCGGTTCATGTTCCTGTTCTCGTAGTAATGATGATTATAGCAAGCGTCCATATCATCCTCTTCGTAGCTGTAGGAGAGGCTGGTTTGCGTGTACTTGACAGGAGAGGAGCATCGTGGATTATTGTTGCCGGAGTTGTTGCAGATCATAGTGGCTTGAGAGTCGGTGCTTTTGCTGCAGCTGCTATTGCTGCTACTGCTGGTGCCGTCAGGATTGCTGATAACGGGAAAGCTCACGTCCAGGTAGTCGCTGCCGGCGATGATGAGGCTGTTGAGTTTGTCGGTGATGGCCGGGAAGGTGGGCCTGAGGGACGGCTCATCGTTCCAGCACACACGCATCAATGTGTAAACCTTTATGAGCAGGAGGAGACGTTACATGGGACTGCAGTGTCGATTCATGATGGGGTCTTACCTCTAATGGACAGCCGGTCGGCCTGTCCATCCTGTGGCCGTCCCGGAGCAACCCCAGCAATTTCTCTACGTTCGGCACAGACGGGTAGGGTTGGGCCCCCAGAGTCGCAATCTCCCACAAGAGAATACCAAACGACCACACGTCCGACTGGGTCGTGTACCTGGCATAGGGTGGATGACCATGTAGGTCATGTACAGGGACATATAGAACTTTTCTTGCGAATACTACCTGCGCTGGAAGAGCGTCTCCGGGGCCATCCATTTGACTGGGAGCCTCCCGTCGCCAGTCTTCCTGTAGTAGTCGTGCCCAGCCACGTCCCTGGCCAACCCAAAGTCTGCGATCTTAGCCACGAGCCCGCGGGCCACCAACACGTTGCGAGCGGCCAAGTCACGGTGGATGCACTTCTTGGCCACTAGAAACTCCATGCCCTTGCTCACCTGCGAATAGGAAACGATCGTACGTTTAAATACCACTTAGTTGTGTATAAATAAATGGCAGAAGAACCAAAACTCGCCAACTTCAGACCTACCTGCCAAGCGAATGACATTAGCTGCCTGCATGAGATCTTGGTTTTCTCCAGCTCCGCCGACGACTTCGGCTTTTCGTAGCCATCCTCATCTCTCTGTGGGGTGAAGTTTTGTTGCGTCGAGAACGAGGTCTCCCCTCGGACAGATAGGCCTCCGTGAAATGACCTCAAGAAGTCCCTCAGGTTCCCGTGCTCGGCGTACTCCACCAAGACGTACAGGGGCCCGTCCTGTGGAAAGACGACCATGAATGAAGTGACAAACTCTCAGCAGGGTGTCCAATAAGAGTTACTTGCCTGAGTGCAGACTCCCAGCAGGTTCACGATGTTCACGATGTTGTCGTGTCTGAAATTGTCAGATGAGGCGGTGGTGCTGATGCTTTTGTCACGCTATGAGCTGTTGAAGTTTGCCTTACCTTCCAATAACTTTCATCATGTCCATTTCTGAGACGAGATCGATCATGTCTTGGTCAGTGTGGCCCTCCTTGAGCATCTTGACAGCGACTGTGGTGGCTTTGGAGCCGGAGGCGTCGACGCCGTTGGCGATGAGACCGAACGCCTCGGCTTGAACGACCTGCACGGAGAAATGTGTCTGTCTGTCGCTGTCACCAGAAGAGAAAACAAACTTTCCGCACGAACCTTTCCAAAAGCTCCCTCTCCCAAAGTCCGGCCGAGCTTCAACTTGGACCTGGGGAACTCCCACTCCGGATCGAGCGGCAGCTCATACTCTGAGATGGTGGTCAGTGTCGTGTTCTCCGATCCCAGTCGCGACCTGTTGTCGTGGGCGCCGGAGTTGCGGTGGTGCTTCTCGATACGGATCACTGGAGCGAGGATCGGGCTGTCGGGGTCAAAGTGTCCAGCCTGACGCTCCACGATCACTTTCTTCGTCCACTGCGTGATGGAGTGGGCGCTGGCGATGGCGGCGCGCTTCTTGCGCCGCTCCTGGCGCACGCGGCGCCAAGCGTAGGCCAGCGCCAATAGAAAGATGACTGCAGTCGCCGACACTAGCCCTGCGAACAGTGTGAGCCGACGGTGCTCTTCTTTCGACGCGAGCGTCCCAATCGGCATCACTGGGACTTCCAGCCCACCACCGATCGCTTCCTCTTGCACCGCGAGAAACGCCACTGCCTCCACGTACGCCTTGCCGTCCCCCACGACGCAGGCGTACGCGCCGGCGTCGTGGGCGCTCACGTTCTCGACCCTGAGCACTTCAGTGCCCTCGGCTAACACAACGAGATCGTCCTCAACCTTGACCCAGGAAGTCAGCGCATGCATTTCTAATCGGGTCCTGCAGGAAAAGACCACCTCTGCGCCGGGAGCAGCTGTCACATTGTGCGGCGGCTCCAAGATGGCCTCGGTGATGTCAAGCACGGTGAGGATGAAGACTCCGGTCTTCATGGCCCTTTCGGTGGCGCCCACGCAAAAGTACGTTCCAGCGTCCTCCTTCGTCACGTTTTCGATGACAAAATAGTCGCCCTTGATGGCCTCCCCGTCGGTATCGAGGATGCTCTCGAAGGCGTTGGCGCTCTCCTCTTTCGCGAGCACGGAGGGGTCGTCAGACCATTTCTCAGAGGGCTGCACCCAGTGGACGATGACGGCCACGTCGGCTCTGTTGGGGACAGTCATAAATATACTCCCCGGGGACGCGAGTGCTGTGCAAGTACTGTAACTGTCTGTGATCATAATTTCTTACGTGAATCTGCAGTGCATCCTGGCGGTCATTCCCTCCAAGACCGTGAGGTTGTTCGACTGCTCCGCCAGCTGAGGCGTATGGTCCAGTTGGGTCTGCACCTCCAGGGTGAAAGTGTGTGTCAGGTCGAACTTGGGGCCGGCGTCGTTGGACACCACGCACGTGTAGTTGCCCTGGTCTGAGTAAGTAAGGCGGGGGATGCGGAGCTGCACGTGAACACATAATAACCATTATAGCGTGACTGACACGCATGTAGAACACCTAGCTCATTCTTACCAAACATAAATGGTGCTATTATGATCACTAATCAGCATAATTACTCCGATGATGATGATTTCACCTGAAATTTCTCCTTCTTCTCTTTGAGCCGCGCCAAGTGCGCCGGGCGCCGCACGGACTCGATGGGGACGCCATCCTTGATCCATCGAATCGTGGGTGTGGGAGATCCTTGGGCAGGACAGCGAAGTATGACCTGAAAAGACAATTGTGCGTCAACATCTCACTGCAGATGAGTCTCAAATCGTCCGATTCAGTTCGCTCAATTCGGTGGGCTAGAAGAGGCCTGAGGCTCATGATGAAGGACGACACCGACAACCCTGACTTTTGGGGCATGTTTTATTGCCCAGGCCCACCTCCCCTTAAAAATTCTTTCACACCTTGTAATACAGGGTAATTTGTTCAAGTCAATACTAGCAACGGGGGGGGGGGGGAGGGGGACGGAGGGGTGCTGAGACAAGTCCTAAGAGAAGCGCGCGGACAAAGTTTTCAAAACATTTCTTTCCGCTCCCTCCTGCTCACGACTCCCTTAAAGATTTTTGGAAGTGGGCCCAAATTAGCATGACTTACGGTCTCTCCTCAGCTTTCCCCTGCCTCCTCTGCTGTGAAAAGCAATTCTGTAGCTCTTTTTACCCCTCTCTCACTCTCTCCATCACTTTCCCATTGTTGCAATGATTTTTTGCACTCCTCCGGTATCGGTGTCAGTCAGCGTGACCGGATTTGGCTGCCCAACTGGCGAATTGGGGATTCTTGATGGGGCCTTTTTCCTGCTCACTTAGTAAATAGCAGTTTGGGACCTGAACGCTCATCATTTTATAAGCGGCGATTTTTTTTCTCATCTACTTATTAGCGAATTTCGACCCCTTTTATGGTGATTTTCACAGCTGTGATCTGGTCACACCGGGTTCAGCGCTCAGGTTTTTGGCTCGTTGTCTTTAACACGGAAAGTCTTTAAATCAAGCATTGATAATACGGATGTGAAGACTTCCTTTTCCTTTTTTTCCTCCCCCCTCCCCGTGTTCTTGCTCTCTCTGTACCGAATTCTTCACAACTTCTGGATAAACAGTTAGGGTGAGTACATACGTACACGCTCGTGCTATGTACGCATATATGCGCACACGTGTGTACTCGTGTACAGAGAGGAAATGGGGGGGATGAGGAACAGGCAAGAAATTGTAGCAGCCCAAATCCTTCATGGCGATAAACGGTGAGGCTGTCTGCGTTTAGATCAGCGGAGGAGATTATTCATTCAGATTTTTTTTGCCCATAAATAAGTTCTGTTATGATTTTGTGAGCAGGTAATGTGTACAATCTCTTAAGATACTGGAGAGCCTATGTAAGATCACTTGCAGAAAGTACTGTATAAAGTACGTTCTTTGCCTAATGACTGTACGTGGTACTTGTCTGTGTGTTCATTCCCGTCACCTTTTTTTCTTTCTGTCTTTCTTTAACCCAGTATGTGTACATACACAGTACATACGAGTACTATAAACATTCATCTTCCTGGAAAGTCCACTGCCTCCCCCCCCTCTGGACTTTGCCTTCCTCCTGCGGGATCATCAACAACACCTCCACTCTGAAGGGCTTGGTGAAGTGGGCTGTCAATCACAGTGAAAAATCTCCTTCGGTGCGCGCGCGCGTGCACAATGCTGTGTGTGTTTGTCAAGTACAGCACGAAAGTTAAATTTTGCAACACAATCCTTACGAAAGTTCAAGTCGCTATAATAATGCATTCGTTACAGGAGAATGTTTTTCCAGGGAGGAAAATAAAGATGTCTATTACTCTTATCTTAATGTTACTACTGAGCGAAGCGTCGAAGTCAGGCAGCCCCGTTTGCATACGTAGTCAGTGCAAAAGACTTGCAAAAAGATACGTACACATGGCCAACCGGAGGGGGTGGTGGTGATATTTTTAGATAGGAAGGAAGCTCTGTACAGAACGAGTAAGTTTGCTTATCATTATTTATTCTAAAAATATCTTTTTTCCCCGGAATCACAAGCGTGCGTCATCCTTGATGAAGACTTGACTGCCCAAGCCGCGCAATTTAACTCCCACAGAGCTTCCCAAAAATCCGCTGGGTTTTGTACAGTGCGTGCGTCCACAGAGGCGGCAGCACATGTAGTGTGCAGCGCAGGACAGCGCAGCAAAACTCTGCCCACCACGTGTGAAGAAAGAGAAAGGTTAGCCAAACATAACCAGATCAAGTTCACAGCCACTGAAGATAAACTTGGAGAAGAAGAAGACGATGCCGAGTGAGGATAACATTTCAAAAGCATCTTTTGCCCCCAAGGTGAGGATGAAGCAAGCAACGTCAAAACAGCGTACAAGATGTGTTTGGAAGGGGGGAGGAGACGTCGCCTTTGGCGGTTTTCGACAAAAGACAATGGGCGAGTGATGAGCAACCTTCAGCCCATGTTTAGGGATGTTTACAGTGGAGTCTTCACATATGGTTTGGTCAGCAGCAGGAGTCCAGACGTTTATGTAGTGAATTTTCGGCAATTTCTATGTTCTTTTACTGTACAAGGTGGCTCTTAGTTTCAACCATGAAATTAGGCTACTTTGAGCGACATCAGCGTGTCTTTTTTTAAAAAAAAATTCTCGGAAATTCTTTTCTATAAGGCTGCACATTGATCGCAGGCGCAATTGAGGGCCATTGCGTCATCAATGGAGGCTGTTAGAAAGCCGGGTGTATGTAGAACCTAAGTTAAAGATTAAAAAGAAGAAGGCTACTCACATGAGAAGAGGGTTCGAAAAGAGTAGCAGGAATTCAGAGCCAACTGGCATGGGTGCCTTTTCTTGCTTGTGTACGTGCGCCCGACGGACGTGCAGAGCGCACGACTTTTGCTTTAGTCAAGTGTGCAGCGGCAAATTGGACAGACAAACATTCCTTTGCTTTGAGGAACATCGTCCATTAATCGTTAGCAGTAGTTCTCTATGACATTTTGAGCTGGACAAATTGACCCTGCAGATGTTTGCTTCTGGCAAAAAGAGGCGGAATCTGTCATTCAACGGTGTCACACCCTGTACGTACACATGTGTGTGTTCAGCTAAAGAACACAGTTCGTGGACGAGGCCAAAGTTGCACTTGGCCTTGTCCCACCCTGTATGCACAAGCGAGTGAAAAGCTGGCAAGAAGGTCAAGGCTGGACAGCCTTCCAAAGGCTCAGTAAAGATGGGTATATGTACCATGTATGCATATACCCAGTATACATGTGTCATGTACGTGCATGAGATGGCGGCTGGACTTTTTTTACTGACTTCTGCACTGGGTTGCTACTGTACAGTAGTGACAATCTTTAAGAGCTGATTGTACCGGATGCTCTCAAGATATATGGCCGGAAGGAAGATGGGTTGGGGTTGGGGTGGGGGAGGACGGACGGAGAATGACAAAAATCTCCTAATTGCACCCCCGCCCCCCAGCACATCTGGTTTTGAGGGGGGGGGCAGTGTTTTGTGCACTGCGCATCTATCCATCCATCCATCCATCTTGTCGCATATGTATGCAATGTTGACTGGAGCGTACACATTCGGGGGTGGGTGAGGACGAGCGCGTGCCATACATACGGGGAGGGGAGGGGGGAGGGAAGATGGCTTTTCCGCTAATCGCTGCGATTTCCCCCCACCTCCTTAAAAGAATTTTTCACCACCGCCGCCTCGATGCAAGTTGTTAAGAAATGGCGCGTGTAGCGGTCATAAATGCAACATGTGGACGTACAGGGTGGAGCAGAGAAGCGTCTGCAAACGTGCACGACGTCATCGGGGAATGATAAAACCATAAGTTGCTGCCCGGTCTGCAAGCCGTGGCCTTCTTTGAAGCGGTTGCCCTCATCGGCATCGTTTATGAGGCCGCGTAAAAATTCTGTTTCACCCTGTATCGACATCAAACCCAAGAGAGGAACAGAAAGTATCTCCCTGCCACCCTGTATCCACCACGACCCTTTCACATACCAAAGTGGAACACAAACTGTTCTACCCCGTACCACATAATACATCTGAACGTCTGACTCACCCCTGAGTTGACGGGCTCCACCAGCAAGTCCCTGCCCATCCTCTCTGGCTTAGACCAGGACGGCGGCGTCACTTCTCTGACCGAGTCGTCCCCCTCCTCGTCGTCGCCGTCACTCCCACCCGGCGGCAGTGAAATCTGCTCTCCGGCTGCCGCATCCCTGGGATCGTTAGCAACAGGATCCGTTGGTCTTCCTTCCCCTCCGAGCTCCCGCGTCCATCCGAGGTCATCCGAAGAGGACCTGAGCATCCTCAGACTGTTCATCCCCTGTGACCTCCGGGCAGGAAGTCCGTGACCTGACGTGACCTCGATCAACAGCAAAGCGACAGCCAGAATGGCCGAAATTTTCGCCATTTTTTGCCGCCTCTGCTGCTTTTCTCCCCCTCTCCTGTCTTAAACTGTCCTCCTGCTTAGCAAAATCGAACCCCCTATTTTCTGACCAGTCGTCTTGGCCGAATTCCTCTCCGGAGCATCTTCTTCTCCTCCTCCTCTCTTGTTTGTTGCCAGATTTTTCTTCTCGACTGTGTCGTATTTTCCGTCCCAAGTGAAAGGGTTGAAAAAGAGGGGGAAGCAGATGAGGAGAGAACTCAGGCAGTGCTCGAAAAATATTCTCCAGCTGGGGAAAACAAGGGGGTTGAAGATCCGCGTTTGTTTTCCCACTTGATCCTCGCTCTTGACCGAAGGCACCGTTAAGTCAGTTTCTGCCTGCAATGACAAAAGTGACTGCGATCGATGTCGACACAATCACCAATCACGAGGTTGACAGAGAAAAAACACAAAAGTCTTTGTCAGCGGACGTTTTTTCTTCTACTCACATCATTATGTGAACCTTGAGGTTGGGCACGAACGCTTGAACCCCTTAAAAAGTCTTGCTTGTGACTGTGGTGATTGAACAGTAGTCTGTAACACCCTGTTACCTCAGTTTAAGTCTCCGGAATATGACACTTGTACTATGGTAAGAATGCTTTTAAATCATGCTGTGAGTCATTACTAAGAAACAACAAAGTACAGTGAGACGCCAGAAAAACGAGCTCCGTTTCGTCTCATCCGTGGATGTCGCTATGTGTGGCAAATATTTGACTGTATATTTGCGACACGACTCCCTTTAAGTAATTTTAGTCATGCTTTATGTGAGCACTGACAAGAACAGAGAAACAGATGCCAAAGGCATCTGTTTGGCACCGGGTGGCAAGTCCAAGATGTCCAGCACCCGCTCCAGTAGGTGGCAAACAGTCTGGGACATTGCCACTCACCCACAGGGTGGGCACAAACACCCTGACCCTTTTCAAATCTCTCTAGATCCCTGACACCAATGGGCACTTTCCAAACGCTGGACTTTTGGGCGCTTGAGCAAGGCTGTGCTGTTCGAGCCTCCCCAGGTCGAAGGCCCGTGTGAGGCCTCTGGGCCGCAGCAAAGGCCACCCAGGTTGCCAGCGCACGTGTTGCACCTGGGACTGCACAAATGCACTTCTTCTCCCTCCGCTTTCACCTGCGTTTTTGCCGCACAGCTACGAAAGTAACAGCTCGAAAGGTGAGAGGAGGAAGAGAATAACAATAAGACTTTGACTGCTTTTCCAGTGAGCTTTCTAACCCTGGATAACTCTACTGCAAGCTTCATTTTTTTCTCCCTCCTCGGCCGTCTGAGAAGAATTGCGAAAAAACTGATGCATTTGCAAAATGTCAAGCAAAAATTCTCTCCAGCTTACCTGTTTTCCAGCAAATTTTCGTCTTCGTCCTCTTCTTATTCTTCGGTGCGATCGCTGAGAAGCTTTTGCTTATCTTATGCGCAGTTTATCTGAGTAGCTCAAGATTGTGATGAAATCTGGCGTCGATAACTGTCAATTACTGAGACGTCCTCAGTCCCTAGTTCCGTCAAGACTGAGGAAAACTCCTTTGACGCTGAGATTTTTTTCTCTCTTGGCTTCCTCGACTTGTTTTATGCGTACGGATTTTTAGGCAAATAAAGCGCGCGCAAAGAGAGAACAAAATGAAATAGAATAAAATGGAACAGAAGTTCAGGAGGCGGCGACGGCGGCGGCGACGGCGGCGGCGGCGACCCCGATTGTTGGCAACGGGCGAGCGATCTTGAACTGAAGGAAGTCGTCTTGGAACAGCCGAGCTATGGAGTGACGGAGGAGGAGATGAGAGAGCTCGAGAGAGCTCACGAGCTCGAGCGCTCTCAAGAGAGATTCATTCCCTTTGGCAGCAGCACTTCTAATTCTTTCCGTTGCACCAAGGTACAGTGAGACCCGCGTATCCGGAGTCCGGAGAACGCATTCGGGCGCACTGACCGATTGTGACGTCACCGGACACGGAGTTATCGACTTGGGCCTAGTAAAGCGACTTATTACTTGGGCCTATTAAGTGTATGCATCAACTTTGGCCTCATAAGTGTGTCGACTGGGCTCGTATGCTTATTTTACAACAAGGCATATTGAAAACAAGGTATATTGATCAAGATTGACCTGGTGAAAGGAGTGTATTACCGTCGGCGTGCATTTTTTAAGTTGTTGACTAGAGAAAGGAGTTGTCAAGTTATAATTCCGGTGTGAACAGAGGAACCATAGAAGTGATAAATCGTAACTTTCTAAGTTATGTTAGGCTTTGGTTGCGTTTGTTCCTCGTTGCCATTGTGATTGTTCCACTCAGTTCCCCATAGGGAGTTGGGTTCCTCCTTCGCCATTTCCTCCTTTGACACACACCCCCTCTTGACAACCTGTGGATCAACTCCAGGACCTGATCCAAAGCTTCACCTGTTCCTGCCCACTGGTGAGCCTGAGCGCTCCGGAAGCTGCTTCAGCGCCACATAATAGGGTCGCACTGCAAATTGTAAGCAAAGTGGCCGTGTTAGGCTGCCCCCCCCCTCCGTCCGTCCCCCCTCTTGGGTCTCGCGCTCTTGCTCCAGGGGGAAAACACGACGGTGGCGGCGGACACGACGGAGAAGAAAAAACTTGGGAAAGAAGAGGAAGGTGAAGAGCGGCGCCGGCGCCGCCAGATTTCCGCTGGCCCATCTTGACTTCAGTCTCGTGCACGAAGAATTTTACTCTTTCTTTCCCTCCTCTGACTTTCAACTCGCTAAAAAAAAGGCAAACTAATTTTCGCACATCATGAGGATGACCACGATCATATTTCTTCAACTTTCGTGTCCGAGGTCTCCTCCATAGCCGCCGCCCCCGCCGCCCCCGCCGTCCTCTCCGCGACCCAACTTTGCACGCACATCCGAGGTCTCTCTGTCCGTGTGTGTCGCACACGAGAGACGAACACATGCTGTCCACTTGATGCTCTCTCTTTCTCTCTCTCAAGGCTGAAGAGCGCGTGCGTGCGTGTGCGTGCAGGGAGAGAGAGAGAGAGAAAGAAAGAGAGACACAACATTAACCCCCCATGGCTTCACTGCTCTACTGAGAAAAACGTGGAGACGACCTGTGTACGTACAGGGGTGTTCAGAAGTAGTGACTGCATTTTTAACAGCCTTGATGAGCTAATGAGGGGGGATATTAACGGTTCCATCTGCAAATCTACAACGCTCCTCGTTGTCACCGGCGGCATCATTAGTTACTCCGTTGGCGTGTCTGAAGCCCAAGCTTTCGTCGTCGTCGCTGACATTTTCGGTCTTGTTCAGGCTTTGTTCGTCGACTTCACCAGACTCCGAGTAAAGGGTTAACATGGACCTCTGAAGAACGAAACAAATGAGCTACGCACCTGCGCGGCATTTTGGGCGTCCCTGTACGCACGTATTACTGGGTCATCTACTACAGCAGCAGGAACGTGTGATCCAAAGAAGAAAGGGTCTGCACCGGCGGCTGCACTGAGAGCAAACATCTTTTTTTGGCACACACGACGCATGCGATCGTCTTGACTTACACTCACTTCCGTTTTTCTGCTAGTGTGCGACAATAAAAACGGGCGGGAAAAAAGAGGCAAGGGTGGAAATTCGAAGAGTGTTGTTTCCTCTCTCTCTCTTTCTTTCTATCTTTCTTTCCATCTTCCTTTCTTTCTTTCTTTCCATCTTTTTTTCTTTCTTTCTTTCCATCATTCTTTCTATCTTTCTTTCCATCTTTCTTTCTTTCTTTCCATTTTTCTTTCCTTCCATCTTTCTTTCTTTCCATCTTTCTTTCTTTCCATCTTTCTTTCTTTCCATCTTTCTTTCTTTCCATCTTTCTTTCTTTCCATCTTTCTTTCTTTCC
>JAAUXU010000482.1_pt1 | contig 26900 bp, 21 predicted proteins | sample 7278151 | NCBI WGS metagenome assembly JAAUXU01 (sample SAMN14350113, study PRJNA611818) | marine sediment metagenome | isolation source: surface marine sediment (1.8m) | place: French Polynesia: Moorea | collected 2018-08
TCGACAGAGTTTAACTTTGCGAGTGAGAATAACTTTAGTGCGGAAATTTCCTTCACTAGTTGACCGGTGCTCACTGGAGGAATGACCTCAGCACTGGAGTAGAAAACAGAAAGCAGGGGGGAAAAAAAACTTTTTTTTCGCTGATTTTTCGTTTTTTTGAGCAAAAAATTATTTTTTTCCACTCTTCAGAGCAACTTTCCAGTGACGGAGTAACAGTCACGCTGAACACTTAGCGTGGAAAGACACGTCTTCAGAGGAATTGCGTGTCTGCGTGTAGGAAAATCCCCCAGCTTCAGCACACTTCCCTTTATGGTGGGACAGACAAGAACGAAGTGTTGTTGTTTGTAGGTCGCATAGCGAAAAGCAGGGTGACTTTGGGGAGGGGGGGATGAAGAAGAGGGGGGACCTCATGCATTAGGGACTTTTCCCCCCTACACTCTAATCGTTTTCTGCTGTACAAGACAACAACGTCGTAATAGCGATGCTGTCAAGTGGGTCTTATCTGGGGACAGCTACTGTTACAACGTCCTTGGAGGCTTTCTTTGCCTGAGGGTGCGCTCACACCACGCACACGCACACATCTTTGGCTACATAAGTGGGCATCCTTCCCCACAAGGGCGGGGTGTGGGCAGGGCCAGACATGAGAGAGTGTAGGCGCTCCCCAAGCGTGGTCCTCCTCAAACACTTGGCGTTGGTGCCATCAGTGAATTAAACGTCGTTGCTCTCGTTCGAGATTATTTATCATGTCCTTCCCCCTCCTTGATCATGTTCTTGCAGTGTTGTTTCAGTGTCTCTAAGCACGCTCACTACAAGATTACACTCTTTAGGCGAGGTTATCAAGGTTTTTAGGAGAAGTGGGAAAGTCACTTTGAGGGAGAGAAGGGGGGCAAAAAGGCGCTGCTTTGTAGGGAGAGTGGGAAAAACAAGTGCCAACTTTAGGAGCAGTGAGATTCTTTCCACTTGACCTCGAGGGGAGGTCAGGCTATGCTGAGAAGTCTCTCTGCCAAATCTGATCAACAACTCTTGAATGTAAGTGATGAATCAACAAATCATAATGGACAACTTTTGTTACAGGTTCGATCCCCACCGACCTCCGGCAGTATTTGAACACGCGCTTCCCTAAGGGCGGCGCTGACCATGAGCTGCAGAACACGATCAGGGACAACCTGTACTTGCGCACGGTGCCGGTCACGACCAGGCCGCCCCGGCCGGAGGAGAGACAGGGCACGGACTACACTTTCCTCTCCAAGGAGGAGTTCGTCGCTCTAGAGAAGTCCGGAGAGCTCCTGGAGTCAGGAGTCTACGATGGTGAGTTCGTTGGGTCTGAGTATCCGGACCGCAAAGAAGTGCCAACAAATACCGTGCGAGCAAAAAGCAATTTAAAAAAAAAAAGCCCAAACTTCTCGAAACAATCGTTGGACAAGAATGCAACTTGGAATACTTGTGTGCGTCCTTGACGATGTCTTGGCCACGTCAGAATCGAACCATGCGGGGTTTTTTTTTGGCTCACTCTGTTCGTGGAGCACAGATTAATCCTAGAAGTGAGATTTTGTGAGGGAACCTGTATCGTCGCAGCATAAAGGGCCTCTGATCTTCTAATGGCCTCTACCCAACTGTCAGCCGGTAAAAGGAGTCGCACGAGGTGCGAAAGTGTGTCTTGGGTGCTCAAAAAACCCTGATTTTTGAGGTGTGACCGCCCAAAAAAGCCAAACCCCCTTCCTCAGAAGCCTCTACCGGTTTGTCCGGCCGCTCCACAGATGAAAACCCGACGCGTCGGGCCGGATTGGCAGCCCTGGCTGTCCGCTCTCTCTTCTTTCTCTATTTCCGGCCGCCTGAAGGAAAACAAAAAGTGGAGGCAAATTTCGACGCTTCCATCAAGATTTCGGACGACGCTGGAGACGTTGCGGGACCCGCTCAAGTTGCTCCACTCGTCGAGGTCGTCGTCGGGGACGGCCATGAGCTCGTTCTCGCTGCCGGGGTCAATCCCCAGGAGTGGCCGGAGAGCGATGGTCACGGGGTCCTGTTCCGGTTCCGGGTCTGCCGCGCAGAGTCCGGCAGACCCCGAGTACGTCAACGTCTCCTTCGAAGAAACCGAGGCTTCCATCCGGGGGGATTCCTTGGCCAGCCGTCCACTCCCTCCGCTGCCTGATGCCGCTCCTGCCCGGATCGTGCCGCCCACACACGATGAGATCCTCATGGCCCGCATGAGGCTGCGGAGGACGCTTAGCGAGGACTGGAGGACGTCCTCATCGTCCTCCGCCGAGAGTCCTGGCGCGGTGCTGCTAAAGTCGAGGCCGCGCCTGCCCGCGGTCTCGACGGCCTCCACACTGGAGGAAGACGCGGGCGAGGGCGCAGGCGAGGATGAGGCATTCTGGCCATCCATCGTCGACTACGTTGAGCGCGAGCGCGAGAAGATCAAGAGGCCGCAGTGCTCGCTCCAAGGAGGTTCGATATAAGAGTGAATCACTTAGCACCTTGATCTCAGTAGGCACGAGTTGCACGCACGTCTCGGAGGTGGACTCTCCGGACTGTGTAGGTACTGTAGGAGTTGGCGTCCGTAACAGCACGACGAAACGCTTCCGCCCCTGCCATTGACGCCCACGTCATTGTCGCTCTTGCCATTGAGGACACTCCTGAGCTGCGAAGGCGCAAAAACAAGCACCATCATCGTTTAATGACTTCTAAAGGGTCAGTCTGAGGTGGGGAGAGCACCGACTCGCCACTGACACACAAGTCCAGCAACGAAGAAGAGCACCAAACGGCCTTGTACTGGTGTGAACTCAACCTATCTGAAGAAGTGTAAGGGGAAGTTCTGCGGCCGCCGTCGATGACGAAGTTTTCTGGCCTTTCTGAGGGGGGCAGGGGCAGGGGGGTGCATGTGGGGCGCAGATGTCGGGGCGGAGGTGGCTCGGACGGATCCTTAAAGACGTTGGTAGACGAGTTATCTGTACCTGTACAGTAGAATCTCGGAAATGACAAGTCTCGATCTTTTTTCTTCCTGCACACCGTTCTTTCTTTTCTTTTTCTTACTAAATAAAAGTATATAAAGGACATCATTCCTATGATTTCTTTTGCTGATGTGGCAAAATCAAAGGTCGTAAGTGAGACTGTGACCAAGTCACAGTTATTTCCAGGTCCCCACGGACGTGCAACTTCTGCCACCTGACTGTACAACCCTGGCAGCAGCAGCAAGAACAGAAAAGTGTGGCAGGTTTGCTGCACATGTGTGACTGGGACTTGAAGTGCCTTTGGTCAGCCTCTCTCGGCCAAACAGCAGCACAGCCGGGGCACCAAGCATCACGCTGCTGATGCCAGCAACCCCGGCTCCTTCTGTGGCGCGGTTGCACGACCACATCCACGTACATGCAGTTGCACCGACTCTCCTCACGTGGCCGAGTTGGTGCTAGTGAAAACCGTCCCTTTGCAGCTTAAAAAAGGTCATTTGCAGGCCACCCACCAAGAAAAATGGCTCCCGTTTAATTCCCAGGTCGATCCTTACCTGACCATTAATCTCTTTTTGTAGAGTGCATCCTCAATTACAAGGCGCCATCTCCTTGACTTGTTCTTCTTCTTCCCCAGGAAATCACTATGGCACGCCCAAGCCGTCCAAGGACCCGTCGACTACGCCCCTCTTCCGCCAGCCGTCTGTAGATCAGCCGTCGTCCTCCTCCTCGGCCGTGAGCTTCTTTCCGGGCGCGCACCCGAGCTCCGAGGGCAAGCGGAGGCGAAATCGCTCGAACGTGGAGGCCATGACGGCCAAGAACTTGATGGCGGGCGGAAGCAACGGCGCGGCCAACGTGGCCGCCGACAATGAAGATGACGCAGAGCAGCAACAGCAACACGAAAACGGCAACGGCGTCGAGAACAATGCAGCAGAAAAAGACGAACAATCAAGCGGTGAGACAAAGGAGACCAACTTTTATTTCACCAATTCTCTTTCCCCACCGCCCGGTAGGTGGGAGTCTCACCCCGGGTGACCCCACCCCGACCGTCACCGTGCCAAGTCTTAGCCTGGTTCGACCAAATGCATAACTTCGTCGATCTTTTTGAGTCATTCCATCTACCATGTTGGCACCCTCATGATAAAAGATGACATTTTTCAGCGGTTGCTACGTACAATGGTCGCTTCAGAACTTCTTTTAGGCTTGTCAAAATCTGATCAAAGCGCCTTGCAACGCTCAGGGACACGAGATGCACAAGCGAGGCCAAGTTTGTGGCTTTGCTTTCCCATACTTTTGCCACACTCGGTAGATTTTGTTTTTTTCTTCCACGGAGCTCACTTATATGTGAATGCGTGTTAAACCATTTCTTCAGCTTCTTTTCTCAAGGATCGCGTGCTGGCTTTTGCTTCGCCCGCAGGTCCCAGAGCTCCACAAATCATTTGGTCGCTTGCAAGCTGAGAACTACAGCAAAAAAAGGTATATCCAGATCGACTCGGCCCAGGAGGGGTTGGTGGATGTGCCTTCGTCCTAATGATTTCCCATTTGGGATCGCGATTTGAGACGCCGGAGGCAGCAGCGGCAGCTTGGGGAAGTACGCAACTTTCTGCCGCGATCTTAAACTTCAGCCCAGTCAGCCTCGTCTACCTGGTGCGTGCGGGCGCGCACGTGCACACACGCTCGTATGTGAGAGTGAGAGTTGTCTGGTCGAGACGAGAGAGTGGAAAGTATGTCAGGTTTCTTCTTCTTCTTCCTGGAGAAGGAGAGGAAGGGAGCTCCGGAGCTCCTCTGGAGCAGGCAGCGCTTCTTTTTTTGTGTGTGCGTGGATGTGCTCGACGGCTGCTGCCGCGTCTGCTGCCGCGACTGCGTACAGGTAGAATGAGAAAAAGATGCCGGGCTCTGAATGCGGAGACGAAATGCTAATGCCGAGCGTGGACTTGGAGTCGTCGCTCAGGTCCAGTGGGACCGGCTCGACGCATTAATGGACGCTGGCGAGGTCGTCGTCGTCCTCCTCCTCCTCCCTGGCCTCTTTAATGGAGAAAGAAGCATTGACCACATTTCCCTGCTGCGTCAGATTGGCAACTTTTTGCTCGTTAACCATCAAATTCACTCTTTCTTTCTCGCATTCATGAAGTGCGTCCATCCACGTAGGCGTCGGGGAGGAGAAAAACGGGCGTGGGCACTGCAAATTGGGGAGGGAGACGGGGCGTGGCCGCGCCCGGAGTTCCTCCCCTCCTCCCTCCGGCCCCGACAGCGTCTTCCCGGACGCTTTGGTTCGTGTCCACCGTTGAAACCATTTTGGTCACGACCGCGTGGTCTATGCGAGCGTACGCGGACGGCGGCGGCGCCGCCGTCGTGCGAGTGACGCAGTCCGCTCTCCCAGGAGGACCTGCTGACCTCTCTCAAGTCTTGTGTATTCGACTTTCGCTCCTTACGGTGCAGGATATGAACCATTACTTCGTTTTTGTGACCTCCTCTCTCTCCGCACCCAGGCAGACGCACACAAAAAGCTCAATTGTCTGTTCTTGCAGTTGCGTTTCGTAAGATCAACTCATATAGTTTCCTCTAAATGTCAGCATAATCCTGTCAGACTCTCGAGAAGACCTTTAGCGAAGAGCAAAAGGTTGAGACTAAGCTCACTCTTGTCAGGTTGACCCTCCGGGATGGGGCGGGGTGGCCGAGCAGTTGGTCCTTCGCACTGCAGATAAGTTTTGCTGCAATCTCAATTGTCATATTACTTGCAGGACCAGCGCAATCCGACGGCAAGTCTCAGAATGCAGATTCCGGCCACCCGGACTCTCCGGACGCGCCCCTGCCCTCCGACGACCAGCAACAGCAGGAGCTCCATCCTGCTGTCGCGGAAGACGACGAGGACGCCGCCCTTGGGCCTCTGCCACCCAACTGGGAGAAGGCTTTTACAGACAAGGGGGAGGCGTACTTCATCGACCACGCCACGGGCACCTCTCACTGGCTCGACCCCAGGCTGTCGCGGGTGCAGAAGAAGCGTCCAGAGGAGTGCGCAGAGGACGAACTGCCCTACGGGTGGGAGAGGATCGACGACCCGCACTACGGCACCTACTACATCGACCACGTCAACAGGCGCACTCAATACGAGAACCCCGTGCTCGTGGCCAAGGCCGTCAGCCAGGGACAGCAAGGAGGAGGCGTTGCAACCAGTAGCGGTGAGTTGATGCTATTGTTCTGGAGGTCCCGCCAGATAAACTCTTTTAGAGTATCAGTAGGTTATATATAAAACGTCTTCTGATGCTTAGATTTATTTTAGACACCTTTGAAAGCAAAGAAGTATCCGAACGACGCTTTGCAAAATGGTTGGGTCCTGCTTGGACCAAACCATGCGGTCTTGGAGAGATAATTTGTCTTGTTCTTTGTATACTCAAAATTCTGCACTGTCTGCACCTTTCCAAACTTTCACACACTCACTTTAGATGGTCACTCAGTACCTCTGCCCTACGTCGATCACATGCGACAACATGAGGAGCAACAGCCAGAGCAACAGCAACCACCGCAACAGCAGCTGCAGCAACAACAGCCGTCGCCGCAGTCCGTGGGTCCAGCAACTGGAGGAACGTTCCCGCGCTCCACAGCAAAGAAGGCCCAGTGTGAGTCCGCAAAGCAGCTGCTCTCTTCGCCTTCCTCTTCCTCTTCTACATCCTCTTCGCCCCCTTCCTCTTCTGCTCACTGTTCTTCTTCGTCTTCTTCAACCTCAGCTGCTCCAGGGTATCGCAAGCTGGCCAATGGCATCACCAAGAAGACCTTGGTTGCTCCAGAGACCAGCGACAAAGTAGCAACTCCCTCTTCGTCCTCGTCTTCAAGTCCTCTGTCCTCGAGTCTCGATTGGTGTCTCTCCTGTCTGCCCAAGTCCGCCGCGGCCGCTGCCGCGGCCAAGAAGAAGAGGCTACTTCTTCTGGCCAAGAAATCTGCCGAGCGCCAATCTGATCATCCTCTGCCTCCCAAACAGGTCGTGAATCCTCTTCCTCCTGCTTCAAGTGATGCTCCCCCTGCAGTCGCCATTCGACACTCGCCGTCCTCCCAGGAAGTCTGGTTGCCACGCCCCAGCCACGCCTCACGAGTGTCCACTTTGCCTCACCCTGGCGGCAGGAGACAGAGGAGGCACTCCTCCACTCCGCTCAGTCACTCCTTGACCGGTGCTGTGGCAACGTTGCCACGCCCGTGTTTTTCTCGCTCCTGTGATGACTTGCTGGCAAGCCGCGGACTGTCAAAGTCCTTGAGACACCCTGTGCCTTCCTCGAGGCAACAGGTGGCAGCGGCGGCAGCGGCGGCGACGACGACTAAGACGGTCAAGTTTGTCTTGCCTGCGAGCGACACAGTGAAGCTGGCCAACACCTCGAAGGCTTCTTCAGCAGCTCCTGCTGTTGCTTCGTACTGCCCCTACTGCTTCTTCCACGACGACGCCAACTTCACCATCTGCTATCCATATTACAACTTCTGCTACCACCCCAACTTTTCCTCCACCTCCTCCTTCCTCAGTGCGTACTACAACTACCAGCAGTTCCAGCCGGCCAGGCTGGCCTTCAGCCTCACCAAGATCGAGACTTCTGCTCAGGGTGCAGGTACACTGTTGGACGCCCCGTGGAGAGCGAGACCAGCCACGTTTTGTTCACTTTGGTCCACTCCTTTGAGTTCTCTCCCATCGTGTAGTAAAGACAGACTTTGGTTGTTCGATATTGCATGCTATTTTCCCACTCTCTCTTCTCTGCTGCCAAACGTACGCATTTCCGAGCTGATCTTTCTCACGTTGTCGTAGTCGTCGAGGTTGCTGCAGCCCGACTCCTGGCGCCAGTCGCACTCTCGGCAGCGGCAGCTGCAGCAGAGGGGGGAAGAGACTTAACCCTTTTTCTCCAGACGCAATTTTCTCTCCTTAATAATCCATGCACGACGCAAGACGCACATTGACACTCGCGCCAGGAAGGAGAGAAAGAGGGAGGAGGAAAAACACTTGTTTTCTCTCTGTCTGTTCTAACAGAGCACAAAGAAGCAGCTCTTTTGTAGCAGGACTAAAAATCTGCGCTTTTTTTCTGGCGCTCTTCAAAGCAGGATCAACTTTCTACCCACGTTGACGCATGTACGAGTTTGGCCAGTTCTTCCTCCTACCTGGATGCACTTTTGTGTGCTTTATGTAAGCGTCGAGGGGAAATTTTAATCACTTCCCAGGTAAACTTTACACGTTTGCACAATTCCTTCGAGTCATTAGCATAGATCTGCCAAGGTTCCCTTCCTCTCCGGCCTCCGGTACAAGGCGGACAACCTCTGCCCGGCCGTGCTCAGGATGAAGTCGACCAGTGTGATGAGCTTCTTAAGCCTTCGCGCTCATTGCGAACACGCCCTTTGGCCTTCGTTTTTTCCCCCCACAACTTCGTACTCTGGGCTACAGCCTGTGATAAAGAGATATCGTATATCTTTTCTCTCGCTCTTGCTGCTGCTGCCCCTGTCTGACGCCCAAATCCAGACCGAAGTCGGCGCTCGTGTACATATAAATACTCTGGAAATCTCTTCTTCGTCTTCCTCTTTTCGCGGATTTTCGCACTCCTTTTGCAAATGGCGCGCAGAAGTCCGAGGAAGAAGCGGCGGCTGAACTCCGACGCCCCCGTCAAGGAGACGACGGTCGCCCAACTTGCTCCAGCAGGTCTCGGACAACTCTCTCGGCTTCAGCTTCGCCATGATCACTTGCTTGTGACGCTTGTGACGGCGTCGTGACCGTGGTCGTGCTTTTATTCCTTTCAGTTGTGTTCATGTGCTGGTGTTTTTATTTTATTTCTTTTCCGCATGCTCATCCTGACTTGGGTAAGTTAAGGCCGACGTTTTACTTCTCTTCTTATTCTTTCAGCTCCTTTCTTCACTCGTGACCCTTCCCAACTGCGCGGAGAGCGAATCCGCTGCCAGCTAGTCAAGTCTTCGCGCGGCCTCGGCTTCACCATCGTCGGCGGCGACGACAGCGTCGAAGAGTTCCTGCAGATCAAGTCCGTCGTGCCCAACGGGCCGGCCTGGCTCGACGGGGGCCTAAAGACTGGTGAGGCGAATATTTGGCTTGCGCGTTCATGTAGGACTGCGGCGACTTAATCGACTCGAACGTTCCAAATCGTATAGTCCATTAATGCATCCTTATGCCTACGGGCCTGTTGCACTATGGCCATAAGTGGGCCCACACACGGTCGTGCCATTGGGCCCTTGCAGATGCACCTTATTGCATACTTTTTTGCCTCGAAGGAGGTAGGATTCATGGAACTCATTTCTATTGACTCGCCCCGTACACGGTCCGTCTGCAGTCAATGGCCATGGCTTTGTTCTGAAGCTCCCTGTATTATTGATCGTCGACACGTTTTCATAATAATACCATGATCTGTAGGCGACGTCCTCGTGTACGTTAACGACACGTGCGTGCTGGGCTTCACGCATCACGACATGGTCACCATGTTCCAGTCCATCGCAACGGGCGAGCTCGTCAGCTTGGAGGTGAGCTTCAAGTGGTTGAGCATGCAAGTCTTGCAGGTCATGGACGCTAAAATGTCTTACAGATTTGCCGAGGGTACCCACTGCCCTTCGATCCAGACGATCCTAACACTGAGATCGTGACCACAGTGGCGGTCACCTCGCCGGAGCAAAACGACTGGGCCAACGAGTTGGAGAGACAGCGAGGGCAGCAGCAGCAACATGACGTCCAATCAATGCCAGACTTGTCCAGGCGAGCTGTTGTCAGCAACCATGTCCAGGGTGGGCGTCCTGGCAGCGCCGACCTCCTCGGCAACATGGATAACGGCTCAGAATTCGGCGACAGCAATAAGAACGACTCCATGACTGTACCCATCACCAAGGGCGGCATGGGCTTCGGCTTCACCATTGCGGACAGCGGGTTTGGGCAGAAGGTCAAGAAGATCCTCGACCGACCGCGCTGCAAGAGCCTGCGCGAGGGCGATGTCCTCACGCGAATCAACGACACCGACGTGCGTAACATGAACCACTCCGAGGTTGTCCAGGTCCTCAAAGAGTGCCCCAGGGGGCAGGAGGCGGCTATCTCCATACGCAGGGGTCTCATTCCCTCCTCCTCCAACAGCAACTCCCCGGTCAAGAGCAAGTACAAAAGCAAGGACGGCAGCGGCGGGCTAAAGCCCAAGTCCGGCTTCCTCTTCCGCAGCAAAACGCCCACGGCTGAGCTCTACAGCACGCAAGAGAAGGAAAAGGTGCCGAACAGGCCGAAGACGCCTTTAGTTGACACCAGGAACTTTGCTCCTGGTGGATCCGGCAGAGCCAAGACGCCGACTGCGTTGACCTCGGGCGGATCCGGTAACAGCAACCCTTTTTCGCGGAATGACGCAACGAGGGCAAGTCTGGGCGGCGGAGCGGCCGCCGCTGCAGCCGGTGGCAACGCCGGGAATAGCAACTACGCCTACGGGCTGAACGAGCAGATGAGCGCAATGAACTTGGGCGGCGGCGAGTACCATACCTACTACAATCAGTACCAGCAGGGATACGAGCAGCAGCTTTTCAACGGCTATAACTACAGTAGCAGCGGCGGTGGCGGCGGCGGCGACTACGGCCAGCCTCTGATGCTCTCTCCCGGCAAGATGTACGCCGCGCAGCAGCAAAGCGGCGGTGGCGGCCAACAGTACTACAATGGCTATACCTACAACGACCCCTACGGCTACACGACGAGGCTGCCGCCAATGACCGGAGAGGGTTACTCTCCGGCAGGGAATTACAGGGCCGGGTCGCTCCCTCGAGGCAGCGGCGGCTCCGTGTCCGGACGCAAGGAGAGCACGAGCTTCGAGCACAGCGAACCTCTGCCTGGCAACATGACCAGGTGGCCGCGGCCCGAGCGCCGGCCCGCGGATTGCGTGGAGCTCACCATTACGCTCAACAGGCAAGAGTCCGGCTTCGGGTTCAGAGTCGTGGGCGGCACAGAAGAGGGATCTCAGGTGGGAGTGGAACTATTTGCAAAAAGACTGCCACGAAGGAACTGGGACTAGTACTAACTTAAGTTTGTTCGTTTGTTTCAGGTTTCGATAGGCCACATCGTTCCCGGCGGCGCTGCCGACTTGGATGGGAGGTTGTTCAGCGGTGACGAAATCCTGGCCGTGGACGGTTGTCCAGTGATCAACACTTCCCACCACCAGGTCGTGTCCCTGATGGGCCAGGCCGGGCAGAACGGGAGGGTCACGCTCACAGTGCGGCGAGGGATTTATCAGCCAGGTAGAGTGGAATCAATCTGTCTGCTGGTGTGCATTCGCTAGCAAGACTGAATTTAGAGGCATATGTACCCAACTCTACCCGTTTTCTGCAGACTACAGCATCCGCGGGGGCTCCGTGGGACCTGAGTCGTACCCGTACGACGTGACTGTGACTCGGCGGGAGAACGAGGGTTTCGGCTTTGTCATCATATCAAGTGTGAGTCGGGCTGGCTCCACCATCGGTCGCATCATCCAGGGCTCGCCGGCTGAGCGTTGTGGGCGCCTCCACGTCGGCGATCGCATCCTCGCCGTCAACCACGTCGATATCAACAGCCTCCATCACGGGGAGATTGTGAACCTCATCAAGGATTCGGGCTACAGCGTCGTCATGACTGTGGGAGCACCAATCGGTGAGACTCCCATCCTTTGGCCACCTCATATTGTTGGTGTGAAAGACCCAGACAAGTGGCAAAGCCTTGCTTGCCTCATAATGACTAGAACAATACCGAAATAATGACAATAGCAATCTTGTATGCAGGTATTTCTTCCTCTATCAGTAGATCTCAGCTCCAGAAGCCTCCTTTCTGCCCCCCCCCCCCTTTTAGAGCAACCCCACGATCTTTGAAGACGTCTGAAGTCCCTCTTCAGTGGGTTCCGCTGAGGCACTCGACCCATTTTACAAGATCGACCTTCTCTCTCGTGTTGTACATCTACTGTTGAATATTGGGCAGTTGAGCCCATTTTTGTACTAAGTTTGAGCTATGCCCCAGTCTAGACCTTTGAGTCTCCTGGGCCTGAACGGACCAATCTTGAAAGACGAGGACGGAAGGAAGGAAGCGAAAGGAGCTTCGTCAATTCGGGCTAACGAGAAATCGTAGGCCCAGAAGATTTTTCCGCCCGCCTTTGTGAGTCCCGAAATTCCGCCCAAAAAGTCCCGTTGAGGTGAAAGGCGAGGAAGTTGAAGGCCCCAAAACAATTGCAGCCAACATCCTCATTGAGGAATGGTCAAACATTCATACTCTCCATCTCCATCTCTTCCAGATGACAACTCGAGCACAGCGTCTACGTCACACAGGGTAAGGAAAGCACTGAGAAAGCATTGGCAATTCGTAGAGCCAATGCTTGATGTTGTTTGGTTGGGTTTTTTGTCACACTCTTCCTTCTAATGCTTTCGGATCTTTCCTGCTGGAGTGCCCCATAATCTCTGTTTGGGGGTCTTTTCCTTCTTGCACTTGCTGTCCTTTCGGTCGTTGGTGGTATTTTGTTTGTACACACACACACACTCGTTGCGCACATGTGTTGATTTCTCTTTTTTTGCCACCGACTCCCACATTCAGGGTTCCACCAGCTCCATGGTGACCGCCCAGGCCTTGCCCACGGTCTTGCCGCCCTCAGGCTCGGCGGAAAGCACGATCTCGGCTGTCTCGAACCAGAAAGACCCAAGGTGAATAAAAGGGGACCCTTAGAAAGGAAAAAGAAGACAGAAGGAGCTACACGTCGGGCTTTTCTTTTTAGTTACTTTTTGAGGGCTTTTAAGTTTGTTCTTAGCAGCACAGTTGTGTAATCTAACTCGTTGTCCTCTTCTTCTCCCCGCTATCCTTTCCCACCACATGCACACCAGGTCTGCTTCTGTGGCGGCTTCGTACCACAACAGCAACCACCACCACCACCTGCATCATCAGCAACAATCCTACATGCAACAGCAGCAGCAACTGCAGCAACAGTACGAAGGACCAGGGGCAGAGAACTATTCCACCAATCACTATAGGGGCCTCACAGTCTCGCACCCTCCTGACAATTTCCAGCAGGTTCGTAAGGCGGAGGAAGCCCATAAGAATAAGGTTTGAGGAGGAAAACTCTCTGCTAGGGTGGAAGGACAGCCTAAAACTGGATGAGTTGGATCAACCGTAGCCAGTGCACTAACATCCTTGTGGTCTTTCTTAGGTTGTGTTGTCGAGCCTCTTGTAGTAGTGTTTCTGTCGTTCCAAAGCATGAGCATTAACAGTTGTCAAGGAAGATGAAAAGCAACATTTGTCCTCGTCCTGTGCGTGTTGAAGAAGAACTTGACGACAGCCTTGATTTGCAGGAGGACCAAGAGCTGAATCTTCTCGAGCTGGACGACCAGTACTACGCGGTGGAGCTGGCGCGAGGCGTCCGCGGCTTCGGTTTCTCGATTCGCGGCGGCCGCGAGTTCCACTGCATGCCACTTTTCGTGTTGCGGATCGCCGTGGACGGGCCAGCGGCGGCTGACGGCCGCCTTCGCGTCGGCGACCAGATCGTCGAGATCAACGGCGCCAACACCAAGAACATGACTCACGGGGAGGCTATCGAGCTCATCAAGAATGGTGGAAACGTCGTCAGGCTGCTCGTTCGCCGAGGAAAGATGCCGCCAGCTGCTCTAATGGGTCAGTGATCAAGACCTACACACATACAGTACACTCACAGTACATTTCCGGTGTCTTCTTGCAGAGCAAGTGGGTCTCTCTCCACTCTCCCCCACGCCCGTGTCCAGTGCCATGAACTCCGCGTCCTCGCTGTTTGCCACCGCCCCCGCTGCAGTCGCCGGCGGTGGCGGCCGGCCCATGAGCGCCATGTCTCAGCCGGTCAACAACAACAACTCCTACCTGAACGGCAACCCCGCCGGGATGGTGCCTACCCCGTTCACGCAGACGGCCGCGTTGCCCAACGGACACCTGGCGAGCAGCAACACCCAGCAACAGCAGTACTATTGGCAGTACCAGCAGCAGCAGCAGCAACAGTGAGACTTCGAGTACAAAGTGACAATGGTGGCAACAGCGAGTGTATACAATGAAACATTGGACGATCGGCCAACTTCTTGGAGAAGTTGCGGGGATGACTTGCCATCCCCCAGCACCATGACCACCACCACCACTATCACCACGCGCCCATTGATGCAATAATGAGGACAAAATACTCCGTATCGCTATATTATTGCCTCCATGTTTCGTTCGACGGAGGTCATTCAATGAATCGATCGATGTGGCAAAAAATCTTTTAAAATTGTGCGCATAAAACTCTACTACAACACCGCTCGACGGCCACTTTATCTGGCGTGAGAGCTTCGCAGCCTCTGACTACTTTTTCATATCAACATATTTTTTACTAAAGTAGTAATAGCAGCAATTGTTGATCCATGATCAGTCATGTCGATGGAAGAAGTATATTTTCACGTCCCTGGAAGAGTATTGCTGTTTGTAAAAATGAGGTTATTGAGAGATGAAGTGATAATAAAAATTGGCACTGCAACAAAGCCAATTTGGTCAGGTGGTAGGAGTGGTCGGCTGCGCAACTGGTGAGGATGCATCTGGATCATCTCACGATGTGTCTCTCGGTGGAGGCACATGGCTGCTGTGGGTGATGGCCATGGCTTCTTCGTACGTGGGGAGGCGGTTGCCATGGTCCTCCTGCTCGGAATACGGTGGAGGGCTGTTCATCTCCATGTCAGTTGGGCTAATGGGGTTGGTGTTCACTCTTCTGGCGTTCAATTCTGTGGCGGTCACTGCTGCGCCCCTGATCCCCTTCCAGAGAGCTTCTAACCCGATGATCGTGGTAAACAAGACTATAGTCTTGATCATGCCTCTCGTCTTCGGACCGGGGTCGATGTGCACCAAAGACGTCCTATCCAGCAGGACAATCGGCCACCACTCCAGGGAGCTGATATTGGCCGTGACGGCGATGCCTACCCAGACAATTCCTGTCAAGTACTGTTTCCATGCTGCCGTAATGAGGATTAGATTCACAATGATGACGACGATGAGGCAATCAACGACCTGGTACCAAGTGGAGTCGGGCAAGTCGTGGTACGCTTTAAAAACTTGTTCGAAGGCGGCAACGATGTTGGCCCAGCCGATAGTTGTGGCGAGGAGCTTCCGGAAAAATAGTTTCCAGGTGATTACTCTCCATTCGATGGTCCACGCAGTTGCTTCTCTCATCCTGGTTGCTGTTCGGTGAATTCAACGTACAAAATACGCGCACGAGCTTTCCCCATTTTTTTTTTTGCTCTGTGGCGAATATTTTATTCTCGAGACCTCAATAGGCCAATAGGTGGTGGCGCATTTTTTTTATATGTCAAGCCATGTTTGTCTTCATTGTAAAAGGGGAAGGGGGCAGTGAAGCTTCAAAACTGTCCGGTCCCTGACGACTCGGTCGCATGTGGAACAGGGCGTTGGTCTTCAAGGACGACGACGGCAACAAGGACAGCGGCAGCGGCGGCAGCTGGGTCAGATCGTGGGACTCTGCGATGTCTCCAAATCTCGTGACTATGAACTAGTGAACTCTAGAGTTCTTGTGGACTCTAGCGCAGTACTGGATCTTTCACGATAAGTGCAATCCTAGGAATATTTAGAAAAAAAAGGCTCCTTTATGAAGGCCAAGTTGTTGGGCGTGATGAGCTAGCGAGGTTTTTTATGGATGCTTTTGATCTCGGTGATGTTGGACCTGTTCAACCTAGTCTAGTCTTCCTCATCCAAAAGGTGCTGGTACCAGTGGCGCTTTGGGTTTGACTGTGGTGTCTTTAGGGATCGGTTGCGCCCGATGTCTGATCTCATCATGGTTTTTGTTGTTTTGATAAAAGCTCCTTCTCAGGCAGATATGGTATAAACTTTAAATTTCCCTTCGGCCCAATCGAGATTGAGGGATTGCACTCATTGTTCAAGACCCAGTTCGTACAACTAAGATTCTTGAATACATTTTGGCAGAGTTGGCACCTGGCACCCGCTGATAATCAACTTGTCATTGTTTGCAGTGCAATGAGGAGCAAGAGTAACGCTTTTTGGCCTCATGGAGACTCTCGCTGGCCGGTATCTCTGCGAAGAAGAGTTGCTTTCAGCGACTGCTGTGTGAAGGGAGTTGCACGGCTTGCACTCACTGACGAGACCGAGTTGCACAACAGGCTCTCCCCTCCTCCTGAGCATGACCTCCTCGAAGGCGAGAGCGGCGACTCTGCGGAACAGTTGGTCGACCACGGCCCCCTGCTCCTTGCTCGAGGTGGCCCACAGCTCGGCCTTCATGCGGGTGGCCGCGGCGCAGGCCGATCGCATCACAGCCTTGTACGATGAGTCATCCTGAGTGCAACAATCATCCCTCCTTATCTACGTACGTGCGGCATTTTTGTACTCGTTATTCACCACCAGGAGGTCTTTCTTTGTGCCCACGAGAAATATGAGCGGGGAGAGGTGCAAGTTGGCCTCCAGCGCGTCGCTGAGCCACGCGTGGGCGTTCTCCAGCGTCGCCGGGTCCGTCATGTCGAACACGACGCAAATGACTGAGAGCGAGGAACACGTTGAAACATGTGTACGTGTGAATGCGGTCAGGGTCATGCTGTACCATTGGCGTCTCTGTAGTACGACTTGGCTATGCACCTGAACCTCTCCTGGCCGGCGGTGTCCCATCTGGGGAGGGAGGAGGACAAAGTGTGACTCACTCGTGCACTCCAGTCATCACAGGAGGCACTCTTGCATGTTTTACGTACATTTGCAGGTTGAACGAGAGGTCCAGGATGCGAAATTTCTCGATCTCGAAGTCCACGCCAATGGTGCCCTTGTAGTTGGCGTCGAAGGCGTCTCGGCAGAACCTGGAGCACAAGAAATGCATCACAGTCCAAAGTCTTAAAGATGACGTTTCATAACAGGCTCTAATGTGTTGTAATTTCGTTTTTAGCCATGTAATAGTATGTACAGGGTGGCTACATACATTTTTTTAAAACATTTCTGAAAATGAGCTGCTGCCGTTAAATGTTGAATAGACGTACTGTATTGAGCACTGGGAAATAGCCCAACTCGGTATCAATTCCGGCTACCCGGCTTGGCTCCGTTTCAAGAACCCCGGGTTGGGCTTCGACACCTCCTGTTTGAGTACCCGGGTACTCTACCTGCACACAAAGTACCCGGGATTTAGCAATTGACCTCCTTTTGCGAACTTCGAGTTTTTGGCCCAATTGCCCAACAGCCAAATCTGCCTGTCCTCGGTCATCGGGTCCAGCAGGATTGGCGGGCACAACAGTGCGAGAGGATTCTTGAGCTACTTGGCCGCGTTTTCTCCCATTTCCATGCCATCCCGGGTGAAAAATTCTTATCAGGTCCTCCGGCCCGGTCTGTCACGCCAGATGCAGCTGTCCGTCCTCCCCGAGGCGACGGCCCTCACCGTCTCCGACCTGTCCACCAAGTCCTCGGTCCTCTCATCAGACAGAGGCTACATGAAGTCAACTCCGCATACACCCTGTAGCAGGATGAGAATGACACAGACGTCAGATGAGAGATAAGCCCAGGTCTGCTAGGCCAGATTATTGATCCCTGCTACAGGAGGGAAAACAAGGAACCTTAATGTTTTTTATCTCTATGTGATAACAGAGCGCCTCTTGAGCAGGCCTCATCTCCTCAGTCACCTACTAAAGGACAAAGTGAGCTTTTCACCCACCCTCAACAAGCCCGTGTTCATTGACTTAGAGAAGTAGTGGATACTTCAGTCCAAGATGAGGTTGATGTGGGTCTTCATGATGGTGGTGGCCGCCGCCGTGGCCGACGACAGAAGTGAGTCTTGGCGCGTGTGCGCCAAAAAAAAGAGAGAACGACTTCCTCTATGCACTCCTTTAACGCATTTTCGTCATTCAGTCTTGCTCACCTGCACCGTGTCCAATTTTGTTGTGACTGTACGGGTGATGATTCACCACGTTGTCTCTCTCTATGTAGTGTGCCCCACCGGTTACGTGTACACCGGTGACGACACTCCCGAGGACGAGCTGCTCCCCGACCCCGAGCCCAGGGACTACGTATACGAGGAGACAGCCAGATCACCCATCTACAGCTGCTACAGGCTGGAGGATACACACCATGATACGTGGCTGTCGGCCATGAACCAGTGCTGGGCTGAGGACGCGCAGCTGGCGAGTCTGGAAGACCCGGTAGAGATGAGCAGAGTCCTGGGGACCTACAAAACCAAGGTGCTGGCGGCCAGCGCGGGCGGCGGCGCCATCCAGACATCCCACGCGCTCGACGTGTTCACCTCGGGCATGCTCTTCAGCGGCGTCAACCAGTGGTACTGGGTGGGATCTAGTAAGTGTCCTCTCTCCGACGTGCCAACAAGTCGTTGGTCTCCCCCACCCTGTAATCATTCATGCGCGGGCTGCCGAGAGAGGCGGTCAGAATTTGGCACCACGATACGAAATGGCAACTCCGTCGAGCTGCAACCCACGAAAGTTCTTGCTCAATTTTCCAGACAGGACCTTGAACGAGGAGTACTACACAGTGGAAAACATGGCCGACGAGAACCAGAACTCGATCGCCGATTCCCCGCGCGACTGCCTGCTCTTCCGCATGTCCGTGGATTCCGAGACCGCAGACTTGTCCCTGGTGGCCGAGAGCTGCTTCGTCAAGAAGCCGTACCTTTGCGAGATCAGGGTCCAGACCGTGACCTACTACTCGTGGTTCGTTGCCAACTGGGTTGAAATGTTGCTCGGGTTCCTCCTCCTCATCATGTTCGTGTCCCTCATCGTCACCCTCTGCGCGTGCACCTCTCGAGACTCAGGCCGATCCTCGGCGGCCAGGTACGACCTAAGCAACGTTGTGTGTTGTGCCAAAGAAAAAAAAAAGCACGAATCTCTTGAGTTTGGCAGTCCCGAACCTCTTGGGCTCACCCTCCACGGGGCTCTTGCCCTTATAGAGGCCGTCACAGAAACTGACCGAGAGAATCTCGAGAGATTCAAATCTCTGCAGTGATTGTGAAGAAGAGCGAGAGAGCAAATAGTCATACATGACTTTCTACAGAGTGACTCAAGAGTATCCCTGGGGACCGCCCAGAAGGAGATCCTTAAGTGAATCTCTTAACCTTCTCTAGCGTCTCTTAAGAAAGTCATGCATGTTGATGTGCCAGGGTAAAAGTATTGGGGACCCCAAGAGATTGAACCAATCTCTCCGAGTTTCACGTTCATCTCCTCTTTCAAAGGCGCCGCCGCCATCAGCAGCAGCAGCAGCAGAGGACTAACGCCGCCTCCATCGACCTGCCACCCAACTACGGCGAGGCCGTCATGGTCCACACGACCGTCAGCTCTCTGGAGGAGAAACCCACGAACGGCGGCAGCAGCAGCAGCAGAATGGACTACTACAAGACCAGGGGCAGGGAGCTCATGGGCAAGGTCTACCTGTACAAGCCCAAGAACAGCAACCCTCGCCCGGTGCCTTGAAGGGTTGGACGAGTAGCTTAATTTGCAGGCTCATACATAATATGATATATATGATATGCGTGCGCTGATGCGTTAGGAGCCTAGTGCGTGCAAAAATAATTCGAACAGTAAATAGACCAAGCTTCGCAATCGTTTTTGCAAGCTTGAACAACGCAAAAGAAAATGCAATTATGATGCTGGGAGCAAAGTACGAAAATAAGCACAGATAAGCCGACCTCAACGTGAGAAATGAGGCCTCACGATGCCCATGCACGTGCACCAGACTAACTTCACCGTGTGCACGGAAAACACGTCACAGATAACAGCACGTTTTGCGCAGAATTCCTGACGCAATGAAGAAAAGGAATCACCTGTTCACCAGCGCAGTCTTGCCCACGCCGCAGTCGCCCACGAGGACCATCTTGCTGAACCTCAGGGCAAAGGCCGACCTCTCGGCCGCCGCGGCCGCGGCCGCGTCACCACTGAAGCAGACCTGAAATGAGACGGCGGCACCTTTGCTCTCTTCCACCACCATGTCTTTTTCTTCGACAAACCTGCTGCGAGTAGGGGGTGGCCTTGGTCAAGAAGGGGGGCGGCAAGCAGGCGATGGTCCTGCTGGCGCCCACGGCCTTGCTCATCTTGTGGAGTGCCGCTCGTTTATCTTGGCTTGAAGGCTGGCAACAAAAATCTAGTACAGGGTCACATCCAGGAAATGCAGGTATACATAGAAAGCTTTCTCCTCGGGACCGAAATACGCAAGTTCCTCTAGTTACTCACGTTGTCGCCAGATGTCTTCATGGTCACGTCGGAGAGGCGACTCCTCTACCATTGGCTTCCACCGCCATCTGCAGCTGAGTCCACACTGAGCACAGTGCAATCTCCATTCAGGAAAGTTCGATTTCTGGAAAGATTCCGGGGGAAACTGGTCTCTTTCCCATTGTAGCAAAATCACTCGGCTTTGAAAAGTCCAAATGGGGGAAAATTTGATTCTCTCAAGTTCTTCCAATCCAATTTTTTGCACTTTTCCCCACCTCTTCTCGTCACTTTCTTTGACGCAATTTTCAACATTTTAAGTCACCGCAGATCAAGAGGGTCACAGAATCACAGACGTGAATCGAGGGGAGCGTGACCTTAGCTTGGTATTTTGTCCTTGCCAATCCGGCATTTGCACAGGCATGATCTTTCGTCAGGGACCCAGATTCTGTCCTAGACCAGACTCTCATTGGTCAGACTGTCACTGATCAGACTGTCATTGATCAGACTGTCACTGATCAGACTGTCATTGATCAGACTGTCAGGGATCAGACTGTCAGGGATCAGACTGTCATTGGTAAGATTGTCATTGATCAGACTGTCATTGGTCAGACTGTCACGGATCAGACAAGAAACGGAGGTTCGACTGTTCACACTCAATACAGCACTTGCCCTCGCACCTGCCCTGTGGAGCGTGAAGCAATGGTGTCAGCAGACGTCAAGGACAGCCAAGCCAGTCCAGATATGTTGTGAGTGATCAGAGTGTAGAGACCTGGGCAGAGCAAGAATTATGCTAAAGAGAAGGCCTTATTTCCCACCTTTGCTACTTCGTAGATTGCCTTCATTTTTTGCAACGATTTTCGCACTCTCTACAAAAAACTCGTAGCAAATCTGAGCCTCTGGACTCGTCAAGGAGAAAAGAGGCAAAGCAACCTCTTTCATTAGATTCTCTCACGTGGAACTAACGTCTTCCTCTAGAGAGAGAGAAAATAACAACAGCTACGTCGACAGCATAATATTATTATTGTACCTAGGGCCAAACTTTTCCCCTGCCATCTTGGGATGGGGGAGAAGAGGGCAGAATATTGACAGAGAGGCAAAAAAATATATAAAAAGAGATGTCAGAAGTTGAAAATCATCTCCAGCGATTGGAGAATTTCCTTCATAAATCTAATACTTTCCTCGTCGGCCTTTGCGACATTTACGAGGAGCCTTTGGAGAAGGCAAATTAATGATGAAAACTTTCTGATCTGAAATCGCGAGGAAGAAGACGCTTCTGCTGCTCCTTGAGACAAGGAAAAGCCTTTTTGCTTCTTCGTGCCTCAAACGGTGCAGTCTGAAGAGTCTTTCTTTCTTTCTTTCTTTCTTTCTTTCATTCTTTCTTCCTCTCTCCTCATCTCTTGCATACTCGTGTGCTCTTCCGTCCACTCGTGATGGCAGTGAGTAAACACAGCCAAGGCAGGCCTCCAGGGCCTCTGGGCCTCACTCCTTCTCACTCCTCTTGTCTGATGGAGAGCTCAAGCTGAAGGAGAGAGAGTTCATTTCGACGGCAATCATAAATCAAGATGAAAAACAGCTCTCTACGCGCGTCCTGTCTCGTTTGTTCTCTCTCTCACGCACGCGCGCACGCGCACACGCGAGCACGCACGCACGCACGCACGCACGCACCTTTTTTGACCATGTATGTTTTTAGCAGGAATTTGATCTATTCTGCCCCAAAGAGAGGGAATATGGGAAGAAGCTCAAGAGCAAGTTCGTGACCAGGAGGGGGGGGGGGGTCACGCCCTTGGCCGACCCGAGTGCCTCCCTGGTCGCAACTAATCAGACGGCCAAAAAATGTCTTCACCTGAAGTCAAAATGGAAAAAGTAGTAAAAACAAAGACACTTTCTTCAACTTATTTCTCCGCTCTCGACGTCTAACATGAAGTCTGAGGTCCACCGAGTTGCTGCCAGGAACTGGACTCATTGGAGTTCATGGCAGGCCCCAGCAAGGCCTGTGGCCAGGCCTCGAACCAGGCCTCGGGCAAGGTCTCGGAATCAAAAAATAACACCCAGGAAAACAAAGCTACATAAGTGTTCGTCTCCATCAGCGTCAAGTTCTGTCAATACTGGTTACACCAGTCTCCAGTTGAAAGGGCTGCAATGGATGCCTGGAGACGAGTCCAGGCCAACAACAGACTGAAGCTGAAGACCAGGAAAGACAGATCAAGGCCTCCATGAATCCCAAGTGGGGATAAAGGCCAGCAGACGAGGCCTTCACTGCGAGGATCAGTACCTATGAGTCTAAGGATGGGCAACAGGAAGTTGCCAAGAATTGTGCTGCACTCAGCAGAAGGACAATTTGACGCGAGCACAGTTGTTCAGGCACACGCAGAAGTGCTGCTTCCTCTCCTTCCAGAAGTGTGCACAGTGTGTGTCTCAAAAAAAAGAAGAGACAATACAGACTCAATCTCCTCCTTCCCTCATGAGTCAGTGAGGGCATTTTTTGTTTTGTTTTAGGCTCCATTTGTTCTTCAGCTGTGAGACTCAGAAAAGTTTTTGCTCATTTCTCGTCGTCGTTGTCGTCCTCGTCGTCGTTGTCGTCGTCGCTGTCGTCATCGTCGTCGTCACTCGTTTTCCCACCTTTTTTCTCCCGGAGGGAACAATAAAAAGCCCGAGATGGGTTAACGATAGTCCAGGGAGGAGAAACTGTCCAAGTATGAGAGAGTCCCTGGGGAGAAATTTCAGTAAAAATCCTCAGTAGTAAAAAGGGAAAGCATGGAAATTGGATGACCAAATTCCCAACGCAGGAAATTGATCTCCAGAGAGACAAAAACTCGGGCCTTTTTTCCCTCCCCCCTCTTCGTGATAAGACAAATCTACTCTGGTGGGGCTTTATTTGAGAGGTATCAAAAAACTCCTCCACTGCTCGTGATGGACCGGGCTGAATCGCATTCGGGATCTCCGGGGTCGAGCCCGCCCGACTTGGGACGGACTCATTTGCCGGAGCCAGAAAACAGCTTTCTTACGACTTTAGCAGCTATTACTGCTATATTTCATCATAGAGATGTCCTGGAGTGGCCAAGCAACTGATTGTCTTCTATGTGCAACCGGAAGTCATGGCAGATATCGAAGCTCGTATCAACTTTACGTTGGTAAAATCAACACTTCTGACACAGTCGGGCTGAATCGATTTTCCTGGAAGAATCTGACTCAACGAGACAACTTTTTCCACGCTGGACTTCACACTCAGGTTGTTGTCTCGCCATTACTCGGTCTGTCAGCTGACCCCGAAACCATCTCTCTCTCTCTCTCAGCCATATTCAGTCGAATATCAAAGTAGGGATAGATCGAGTCTACACTCGTACTCGATATACCCGTACTCGACTCATACTCGAAATACTCGTACTCGAGAGACTCGTACTCGAGAGACTCGTACTCGAGAGACTCGTACTCGAGAGACTCATACTCGACTCGTACTCCACAGACTTGCTAGTCAGCTGCCTTGACTATGACTTTTTTTGAGTCTAGGTCATTTTGAGGCACTTAGCTGATGTTACAAAAAAGAGACCCAGACTGAAAGATGAAAATGTTACAATGCTAGTTGTGCTAAAGTCGATCCTGAAGATGCTTTGTCAAATATATTCAAGAGGTGACAGTACTGATGCAGCTTCATGAATTCAGTAGACTCCATGTGTCTTCAAACTTGACTTGTCCTCAAGACACTGTACTTGTACCAGACTCGTACTCGAAACTCCAGAGTCCTACTCGACTCGTATCGGACTCGTACTCGATGTACCAGACTCGTACCCGACTCGTTCTTGACCTGTCACACTCATACTCGACTCATACCCGACTCACACTCGACTCATACTTGACTCATACTCGACTCATACTCGACTCACACTCGACTCATACTCGACTCATACTCGACTCGTACTCGAAAAAAGTGGACTCGATCCACCCCTACAACAAAAGTTGGGCAAAATTCTAAGGCTGCGATCGTCACAAGACGAGACTCGAGTATCAACAGCTGACCACGACCACATCAACCCGAGTGAAGCTTCTCGGGCTGGCCCAGAGGACCCAGCATCCATCACTACCCACTATCTTCGTAGTCAGGTGAGCACCAGTTTGGTGGCGAAAGCTTCTTGCTCCCCTTTGCTTACACCAACTCTTCTTCATTTTAGACGAATATCAAAGTCTGATTTGAGAGGAGGAAGAAAAAAAAGTCTCATTTTAAAAACTCCAGCACTTACGTAAGTTAGTGGGAGACACCGAAGGTGAAAAAACTTTTTGTCTCGGGCAAACTTTTTTGTCTGGTGCTGCTGCTCCCCAGAAAGGGTTAGAAGGAGCTCGCTCTTCTCGATGGGAAAGATGGGATTTTTCAATTCTTCGCACACTTTGAAAGAAAAGCTCTTTCCTTGACTGAAAAAAGGCCTGCCTGCCTTTGCTCCATCTTCCTTTGCATGGAAATGCTCTTATGCTACAACACTTACACCACAAAAAGGTATTGCTTGACTGGCTGGTGCCCCTCTTGACTGACATAGCAATTGAGTCTGGTTTCCTACACGTCCCCCGGTGGCAACTCTGGCTACTGCATCTGCATATTTATGAAAGGTGACCTTTCTCAGCCATCTTCGGGACGATTTTCTTCTCGACATCACTCGAGTCACCAAGTTCACTGTTGTGAATAATCCCTATGTATATAAAATAACTTCTAAACTCACTTGTACGGTTAGACGTCGTGATTTTGCCCATGCACCCAGAAGTGCCCACTGGGATGTCATTCATCTAACCAACACAACTCTAGACGTTAAAAGCAATAAATAAATGAGGTGAGTTCCACATGGTGTTATTTTCGGTCCACGGTTGTGATCCTTTCAAGTGTACCACGCTTGGTTACTCTTGGTCCCATTGTGTGCACCGATCCCCGAACAACTTGACGTGGAACCCCGAGGAAACCAGGCCCCGACCTGGCGGGTACGCCCACGGCAAGAGTGACGCTGTTCGGGTACCAGAGGTGCTTCCTCGAGTACTTCTTCTCCTCCATATTCTTAATGCGGAGACAAAAAGGACGCTTTTCTTTCACTGACGAAAATGAGATGAGGAAAGTTTCTCCCCGCAAAAGGACATTCCTTGCCAATTCCAGAGATCATCCCGGAGAATTTCTCTCCTTTATATATCTTATCACTCGCCCCATGAATCGAAAACGTCTCAGTATCTTTGAGAAATAGTCCGACACCCCAATCAGATCCGAATTGATTGTCTGGCGGAGAAGGAGGGGGGGGGGAAATGGGGGAATTCTTGACCCCCTCTGGAAAGGACACACTTTTCGTCATCCTTTACTGCTTGTCTGTCACAACGCTCTCTGCCAGACACCTGAGAAGATCTATCTGATCGCTGAATACACTGGATGATGGAATCTTGGCGGAAAAGGAGTCCAGCGACTTGACCTCCAGCCCTTCTCTTTCTTCTTCTCCGTCTCCTCCTCCGCCTGCGTCTTCTCCATCCTCCTCGTGAGTGTCCTTAAGTGGTCCGGTGGCACAGGAAGCCCTGACCTGAGTCATTAATGAGGGAACTTTCAAAGGATGGAGCAGAAACTTCTCTCTCGTAGAGGTTTAATGCCCCACTGCATTAAGAGCGCTACATAAGATAATAGGCAGGAGTCTCCAGAGTTTTTCAATTTTGCAGCAAATCCTCCTTCACAGCCGGGGGGGGGGGGGGGCGAGGGGTAAAAAGAGCTGAAGATGTCCTGCGACGTGCGGAAAGTCGAAAGTATGGAGAAATTATTTTCATTCCCACATCAAAGACGTGGCGATACAAAAGAATCAGTCCAACTTTCCCTTCTGGCCATTGTGCAGTGACTTTCCAAGATGCACTTTCAGGGCGGTGCCAGCAAAAGCCTCGTGCATCCCGGCGGCCTCCGGCGACCTCCGGCGGCCTCCGGCTTCGCCCAAGTCCGTCCGTCCTCTGCTGGAGGGGACGACGGCGACGACGACAACCTGTCAAAGGCCGCAGGCCTCGGCAAGGCTGTCCCTGCTTGTTTTCTGCACACTTGCTCTGCAGAATGAAGCCTTTTAAGGGGAGGAAGAAGAAGGAAAAAAATCCGATCAAACATCTCTGAATGAAAAAAAATGGAAAAAGCCTCTCTGAACGTCAGGAATGAGATCGCAGGAAATGGAATTGCATTGTGCGTCCTGACAGCGACGCCGATGCTACATAAAGAAAGTAAACTTTTCTTTTTTTCCTCTTGTCAACGAAAGTTCTTAATGATCCCTGCCTCCTTCCATTATGATTTCTCTCTCTTCTCTTAAATAATTCGGAGTAAGCAGGAAATTAATGATGCCACACGTACTCGGAAAGCTTTCAGAGGCTACTTGTGACGCCGTCCTGTGACTTTCCGACTTTCCAGCCAAAATGTTGCCAGACACCTTGGCACATGAGCCGGCTGTCGAACCCAGTGGACCCGGCCACTCCGGCCCAGAAGGGGCGAGCCGGCGCCACGCCACCGGGCCGGCCGGCCTCTCCGGGCCTCCTCCGACCTCTCCCTGATCTTTCTTCTGCAGTCCACATGGGGCTTCTTCTGGCTACGCGCTGTAGACGTCGACGTCGTCGTGTAATCCTGATAAATTGGACAGTTTTCTTCTTCTCCTGCTCTCTCTTTCCCTCACTCCTTTGTCAAGTCCTCCGGATCCCTCCTATGCACAACGTTTGTAGCATCATACAAGAGAACAAGGGACGAACAAGCAAACGGGGCTGGAACAGTGATCGCACGCAGAAGGCAAAGATGATTGCAATACTACACACACACACACACACACACACACACACACACACACACACACA
>JAAUXU010147369.1_pt1 | contig 26898 bp, 20 predicted proteins | sample 7278151 | NCBI WGS metagenome assembly JAAUXU01 (sample SAMN14350113, study PRJNA611818) | marine sediment metagenome | isolation source: surface marine sediment (1.8m) | place: French Polynesia: Moorea | collected 2018-08
ACCAAAATAATCTAGCTAGACCCTGGTATGACCAAAATAATCTAGCTAGACCCTAGTATGACCAAAATAATCTAGCTAGACCCTGGTATGACCAAAATAATCTAGCTAGACTGTTTTATATAACCGAAATAATCTAGCTAGACTCTTATACAACAAAAATAATCAGGCTAGACATAATGTAACACAACCAGAACAATGTATGGTAGGCTAGAACAAGTTTTCGTGATCTCTTTCATTGTGCTATATTTGTTGCCAGACTCCTCGTGAAGAGATCCTAGCCAAATGGAATAGAGAACTTATCACTTTTGGGGTCTGCCTTCAAAGTTCAAATTTGACCTGCTTTGTTGCTAAACTGCAGTCAAATGATAGGTGTGTTTCAGTGTCTCAACATCTAGAAAAAAGTTCTGTGCTGTTGTCGTAAAGCTTTATTGTCATAAAAGGGAAATGGGTTTGAACGAAACATCCATTTGCCTACATCTTCACCATTTGGCATTAGTTGACAAACCTAAGAAGCACTCGGCCAAGTTCCAGAATATTCGTTTTTTCGTCTAGACTCATACATGGTGACATGAGTGTAACCAGGATAATCAGTAGTGACCAGACTCTATGATAACCAGAATCACGGATAGTGACCAGACTCTGACAAATCTTGATGGACCAGGTGTCTGCCAACCTGCGCAGACCTAACACAAACAAACCCAACATTGCGCAGCAAGTCCTGACGTGAAGAAAACCAACTCTCCTGCATTTCTGTTCGAATTAAGTGCGCAAATCTGAAGTATTGTACAATTGTCCGTGAAACGCATGAAACCCTTTAGGTATGAGCCATGGACCCGACATCCAAAGGCAACAACCAACCGCTTTTTGCTCTTCTCAATGGACAAAAAAAAATGTTTTTCAGAAGCGAATAAAAAGCAAATTTGCGGAAAACCGTTGTTGCTCCTTCTCATCACCTTTCACACAAACCTGGGAGGTCCTTTTGCCAAGCATCTTCTCTGGAACCGTGAGAAAAGCTGCAGGAGCAATACAGAAGACAAAGAGCGACCTTTTTTTTTTGGACAAACACTGTCAGGCTTATACTGTATGTATATATATATGTGTGTGTGTGTGTGTGTGTGTGTATCCATCCATCCATAGATATACATAGAAGCATGCATGTACATGGAGGGTAAGTATGTAAGCGTTCACAGTTAAAGGAGGACACATCTCCAAAATTCCTTCTCTCTCTTTTTTTGCTCTTTGTCCTTGGCGCGGTCTGAAACATCCACTAATTACCCTCTCTCAACAGCGAGTTTTGCCGCTTTTTCTCCCTTGTCTCCCGGGAGGTGCTGAGACGTGGCCACGGAGGGGAAGCCGGGCACGGAGGAGGCGGACCCCGAGATGCGATCGTGAGAAAGGGTCAAGAAGGAAAAACACTTGGTGACCGTTTAGCCCAGAAAATTATGATTGCTGCTGTTTGTTGCTCAGGCTCTGGCGTGGATGTTGTTGCAAGATGATTGAGGCTGGCCGAGTTTGACAGGGCGAGGATTAGCCCGGAGAGGAGTTCATAATTGATTTTGGGCTTCTTCTCACGCAACGGTCGCGGGAGACGTTGCTGCTGCTGCCGCTGAGGACGCCGCCGGGTGCGGCAGCCGCGCAAATGAACTTGTCGACGACGCACATGGACGTGCTGCACAACACCATATACTCCTCCTCGGCGGCCGCGGCCGCAACCGTCATCTGGCAGAGGTTGTGTGGCATCTCATCGCAAAAGTCAATTTAGCCTGGCATCGGCGTAATAACAGGGTTGGGCATAATAGACTGAGTGAGGCGCACCCATCTGGGAAATTGCGAATCGCCGGTCAGAGAACGTGGGAAAGACGTTCATGATGGATTTTACGGCTTGTCAGCGGCGCGGCCGGTCAGGGAGTTCCTTTATTGGCCCTCAATGCATCCGACTTCTCCTCCCTCAATTCCTACGAGGGCTATGACACCCTTAACACCCTGCACTTAAGGGTGTTTTCACCTTTGTTGAAACATGAGTCTCTGGATTGAATTCAAGGCATTAGCGCGCCCATGAATACACACACGCTGTCGGGTGAGTGCGTATGTAGTAGGAGGACAGGCAGGTCAACTGCACGTCCTGTCAGCACCGCCAGGTGTAATCAGCCATTACAGGTAATGCCCGGAGGGGCTAAAGTTTCCACTGGACGGACAGTGGAGACTCTCTGGAAGAGTCCAGGGATGAGATTCCTCTGTGTAAGATTGCTCATCCCTAACTTTGCCTCTTAATGTATTCTATCAGAGGCAGAGGCAGAGGCAGATGCTGACAAGCTTATAGAGGGATGCCACTGTAGCCTGTTGGCCTCCTCACTCTGAACAACAGCGGTCAATAAAGAATACAGTCAGGGCTGGACAGCACCCAGTGATTGATCCACCATCAAGACAATTCCGATGCTGCCAAATCTCACCTGCCTGGTCTCATTCGCACTTGAGTGAAAAGGTGAGGCGTGCATTGCGTGGACGCTTCTGGCGTGCTACTCGACTCTTTCGTTGTCTCTTTGGAGGCAAACTCAGTCTTGTCATTGCAATGCCGGCTGTGTTCCCTCAGGACCGGATCAGGAGATCCAGGCCTATGCATTCAGGCCCAGCAACCAAGGGGGTTCTGTCCAAATGGAGTTCTCAGTTGGTGCTGTCTTCATTCGCCGCTGGTCGTAAACTGACTCCTTTGCTATAACTAATGTCAGAGCCCATTCATCAACGAATAATATTGAATAGATAATACTGAATAAAGTTTGGGGTGTGTTTTTTTTGTCTTTTTGCCTATTGAAAAGTTGAACTTTTCTGACTGCTGTACAGATGAAAACAAAATTAGTTGCCCAGGCATGACAAGCAAACCAACTTGTGAAATGTATAAATAAGCGTGATATGTGTATATATAACCCGTATACACATATCAAGCTGCACCCACTTACTTGAGCTATATTTGATGCCAGGCTGTAGTTTTACACAAACCGAACGGAGACATCAAGGTGTTATCGACGCAGAACATGAGGGTGTTGTCATAGGTGGAGCTTCCAAATGTGAAGCGAACCCGCCGAGCTCCTTTGGAGAGATGGCCAAAGTGTAGTGGGAAAAAAACCCCGTGCAGGTGGCTTTGGAACTCTTCTCCAGACCCATCTTTGTTGAGTGCCCAACCTATTATAAGTGTATTTGTGCTGCTCCGCGCAGTAGCCATGAGCAAGGTGCATCAGGCAGATCAAGCCAGGCTCTCTGGCTTGATCCTCTTCAACGTACAACATGAATTACCAAATCTTTCTCGCGTAATCCGGTAAAACGCGCGCGCATTCTTTCGCAAAGTGCCCGCTACGAGATACCTGATCTTAATCCCCAATATTTTTGCCGTGAAAAGAAAAAAAAGCCGCGCTGTTTTGCGGTCACTCAGGTGGCAAACTTTTTGTGTGAATTACCAGGAATGCGGGAGGCAGCAACATTCTTTGTCACCCAGGGTTTCTTTCCATATGTGTTGTGCTAGCGTTTTTCACGTCAATGAGCCCACCGGGTTCGGGCTGCGTGCGTGCGTGCATGCGTGCGTGCGCGCGCGCGCGCAATTCTCCATGTACGTGCAAAGGTGTGGTTCAGCCGAAATAATGGGCCAGAGCTGTGTTTTCTGCGCTGCTTCCCAGAGCGAACCTCTTAACCACCCAATTTACCCTTGACCTCCGTCCCTCATCAAGGAGCTCTCTGCGAGACTCCAATTTTCTTGCTGACCGCCGAGAGCCTCAGTGATGCAAAGCTTATCTCTGGGAATCTGAAGTAGTTGAAAATTGAGACGCTCTCATTATGCTGGAACGGCCGCTGTTTCTTTTCACGCATTCATTTCTATGAACGCATCCTCGCCATTCAAAGTGTGCACTCCATTCATTTCATTGGTAAGCAGTCACCTGTTGACCCTGATGTGGGCGAATCCGCACGTAAACAGGCAAGAATGCATTGTGATCAGGCAACAACTTTACATATTTGTCGGTCGTGAGCTTTAAGTCGTGCTGCAAACATGAGCAGGCACACATGTAAGCCAGGAGGACTGACTGACTACACGTCCCAGAAGTCTTGGAAGGAAAAAAATTTGCCTACGATTGGACATGCCTCGTTTTGATTTCACATCACGTGCTTAAAAAAAAGGCCTCCTCCTCCACCTACCTCCTGTCACGCTTCTCCTCTGCAAACACATGATCATCGCTGTAGTTCATGTGTGTGTAGTGCTCGTGTGTGTGCTAAGAAAGAGCCACCTGCTTAACAATGCATTGGCCGTGTATCACGTCTTTGGGAAGAGAGAGAGAGAGAGAGAGAGGAGGGTTTGTACGTACGTACGTACGTACGACGTCCGAGTGAGTAGCAGATATTCATCCAGACTCATCACCCTCTCCCAGAGCTGATTTTCCTTTTTCTCCTTCCCTAAGGAGCGTGGGAACGACTTGGCGGCCGCCGCCGCCGCCGTCTGTGCGCCTGGACACGGCCGACCGCTGGGGCCAGTTGGAAGTGTGACGTAAAACGATCCCCAGCATATAAGTACATCTAATTGCAGCCCTAATGAAGTAGTCGAGAACATCCAGGGGTGATCAATCTCGGTGCAATTAGCAGTAGCTACGTACTCAGCGTTTTGTCAACGCTGACAGCTGAGTACACAGGTACAGACAGCCCCGCGGCTTCACCCGGGCACCTCTTCTTGGGGGCCAAGATAAATTCTGCATCCGACACGCAACACCCGTTCTTTTTATTTTCGTGCGTGTGTGCTTAGTTTTCCGCGTCGTCTTCGGCTTCTCCATTCTCACGGCCAGTTTCCTCCTTGTGGCCAGAAGCAGCGGAGATGATATCAGAGTCAAGGCTTGCCCACTCCATCATCTTTACTCAAGAGAACAGCAGCGGCGGCGGCGGCGGCGGCGGCGGCGGCGGCGGCAGCGGCAGCGGCAGCGGCAGCAGCACGCACACCATCATTGCCACCGACGCCGGAGACGCCGACGCTTCAATGAACGTGTTGGCCGCAAAGATTGCGCTTAATCAGCGTGATCTCTATTGATTTTTCATGACTACTTGGGCAAAATGTCCATCATCATCGTCGACCCAGGCAGAAGAGGGGGGCCTTCTCTACTTAGCGTTATTAGACGCTGTGTAAATGCATGACTACTTGGAGCCTCACACTGCCTCCAACCCAGCTGGAAATCGGGTGTAATGGGGGTCACATCTCCTCTCTCACCGCAGAAATAGCCCGCAGACGTGAATTAAGAGCTACTTCAGCTCCTCCGCAGCCGTCACTTCTTTTTCCCACAAGATATTTCATTCATTATTCCTCGATCCCGGCTCAGGAGGAGGAGTTTGACCTAGGTAGGTGTGAGTGAGTGAGTGAGTGAGATGAGTGGAGTGGAGTGGACGGCCATCGTGGGAAGGGAGGCTGACGACGACTGCCACGACCACGACCCCGGGGAGTTTGAGCCCGGGCGGGGTCCGCTGATCCAGACGAGAGATTTTTTTTTCTTCTTCTTCTTCGTCTTCCCTATGCGCGTGAGTGTGTCTGACAGATGTTTTCACGTCGGAGAAGCTCAGAATCTCGATAAGAATTAGAAAGAGGGAAGGGTGGTGGAAGCCTCTGGGTGCCAAGGACAAAGCCCGGGCTGGCCAAGAATTGTCTTGGCAAAATCTACTCAAGCTAATAACGTCTGAATGCCTCTGTTTGCATTCTTGACATTGTGTTCTCATGCTCACGCACATAGTTGGCGGGACGCTCGGTAACTTTAAATGGTCGTTGCTGCTAAATTTACAATCCTTCGTGCTTACATATCATCACGCAGCGAGTCATGCTCGAAATGCAAATGCGCAGCTATCTTAATCACCCTGATGTACGTACGCAGGAGCCCTGACCAGACCAAACTTTATTCAGCAGCCGAGAATATTCAATCTGATTTCTCTGCCTCACCAATCAGCCTCGCTTAATTTAAGTCTGGTAGCAGCCCCCGGTCAGTGATTTTTCGTGTAGTGACGTATATATGGGCACTGGCGCCTGGCGTGCTCGTCCTCCACCAGACTGATTGGTGTCCTGCCGCTGCACGACCGGGTGGACGCGCACTGCGCTGCGCTGAACGCACCCACCTTTGTCCGGTGGAGTCAGCTCATGCTAATGCCGTTCCAAATTAAAGGGGCTTCTTGTGCTACTCTCTCGCTCTCCTTTATAAATGAAAAGAATGGAGCGAAAGGTGAATGGGAGGGGCCCGTTGAGATCGTGATTGCGCGCCCGGACGGACGTGACGGCGATGGACAGATGGGTGAGAAAAAAAATCCAACCCCGTTGATATCTGATCGAAATTCGATTCCCACGATTCCTCACGGGTTGGCAGCAAATGGACTTTACCAAATCTCTGGCCTGTGGCTACGCACATATAGGAAAAATTCCTGCCTCGACCAGAGATGAGTCGTGTCTTCTCAACTATTCTTAATGAAAAGTTCCATAAATCAACGCCAACAACACTTAGCTTAACACCTACTCGCGCATTCTTTTGTGCATTGCTGTGGAGCATTAGACGAGAAGATTTTATTTGCACACGCATGTAGCAAACAATCTTCAAGTCCAGTAGCCGCGACGCCAGCCATAACTCTCTCTTCTTGCCTCCAGGGAGAAAAAAGAATCACTCAGAGAAGCTCCAACAGAGCTTGGAGTGGGCGAGACAATAGGAGGGGACAAAACGCATTTGCGGTATCTCGACACTTCATCTGTCAACCTGGACCAAGAGGGGGGGGAGGGATGCAGGCTCAGGCAGCTTACAAAGCCACTGCACGCACCCACTGTGTGTACGTATGGGCAGACAAGATGCATGCGGGGGGAGAGGGGTTCAAAAGCGGATGGGGGCTTTTGCACCACGTTTCATCATGGACAAACTCAATGTTCTGAGGTAATCTTGCCATGCATAACGGTATATAGAAGCCAACGGCAACACTGACCTCAACCTGCCTAAAGGCCCTGACCGGCAGATTTCCAAAGTGGAGAGCTGTCGTCAGCCTACAGTTTGGACTTTATCAGCATAATGATCATTAAACACCCAAATTACTGTCTTGGGTCCTCTCAAAATGTTCCCGATTTCCACACTCTCCACTTCTAAGTTAATGCTGCACAGATCGGAGATCATGCATACACGTTGGGTCTATTACGGACTGCTTCTACATCACGAGTTAGTAGCACTAATGCCACTCAGAAGTGAAGAACAGTGAGCTTAGTCTTTTTCTTTTAGTACGCGACAACCAACATTCAGGGTCATCTGTCTCCACGTCTTGGAAGCTCCAGAGACCACTCAGGTAGTCTCATCCTGGCATGAAATGTGTGCTGGTGGGTAAATAAATACTCATCTTTTTTTTTCAAAATACTCTCCTCTACTGGAGCAGGTTTGGATCGAGAAAAATCTACTACCAGAGCAGTTTTCAAGGCCAAAAAGAGCAAAAAAAAAAACCCCGACTATTTAGGGCAACGAAGTGTAGTTTACTCAACTGCAAGACTCTTTTCACCTTGAGTGTACAGATGTTTTCGTTCACTTCGAGCACGTTGTTGCAAAGCTTCCTTCCAATGACAGCATCCAAGCAGTTTCCATGATCTTTCTTGGATACTGCAACCGGCAACAGATGGGAGGCAACAGTTTTTGTTGTACTATTAGTATGTAATCATGAAGTATCTGCGTGCTTGATCAAAATTTGGAGTAGATTATCTATTTGTGACATCAACGATAAGCATCAGTTGTTCGTATGTGTAGGTTTTACTTACATAGGGGAAAACCCGTGAGCAATTTCAAGCTATTTCCCGGGAGGTCACTCCTTTTTTTTGGGGGGGGGTGCATTCACTTCTCAAGTGTATTCACCGTGCCCACCTCGACGCCCCACTTGAGTGAAGTGTGCGTACTTGGTACGAGGCTCCACTGAGAAAATGAGCAGCTGTCATGTGTCACGGGTTGCATGAAACCATGCAAAATGAGAGGGGGCTTTTTTGCACATACAGACATCCTACGTGTCCATTTTCGCTGTGCGTACGTACGTGCATAGAAATAGCACATATGCTTGATCGTCACTGACTACAGAAAAGTCAGCGATCCCCAGCTCAGCAGTACCCAATAGAGGTCATGTATTGTTTCTTACTGAAGCCAGGTAAACTACCAAGCTTGGATGACAATTGTGCAAAGAGGGTCTGTGTAGCTGTGACATCAAGGAACAGTTACACTTCTCATATCTCTGCGTCTGAGGCACTTTATTCGAGTTCAAGCACATGCACGAGGGCATTTGACTTTCCATATCTAGGAGGAACTCATAGCCTGCGAGCCACTGCTTTACCTGTGCCAATGCGAAAGGTGAATCTGACAATGACAGTTGATGCTGACGACTGACGTGAAATCGAACTAAAAAGTGAGATTACTGAAAGTTGGCGAAGATTTTGGTTCGTTGCACCTCGGTTAAAGGCATTACGCTGGCCGGTGGAGATGTTGCTGACGAATGAGATCAATTGGGAACTCGTGGATATCGTGAAAGTTTTGAAAAATATATCCTGGTGGTCCAAAAATCGTCGGCTGCCACGGATGGCGCAGTTTGGCGTATTCCTCTGGAGAGAACATGACGAAACGACAGCTTCCGGACTTTTGCGTGGATGAAATAATTGATCAAACGATAGAGCTTTCATTTGGTACCAACCACACATCTGTGGGAAATGAGACAGACTTTTCATGGACACCCTGTGCGTGAATAAAGTAAAATATTACTTGATGGCTGCTAACTCGGTAGGCTCACCTCTGCCAGTGCTGACTACGGAGCAGCAATCCCAGAGCAGCTCCTGTGCTTATCTTGACGTGCTCTGGAGCGTCGTCATCCACCCTATTACGTACATACGTGTGAAATCAAGCGTGACAAATAAGACATCCAACATGCAGGTGAACACACAACGCATCTATCAAGACTTTTGATCGGAGATTCATTAATTCTTCTTGAATCCGCCTCCCTGCGCATTAGCATAATTCCAATTTGCACCCACTTAGTCCGTCACACAACCTTCGTGATCTCTCATGCGTGGAATCATCAATTATTCGAATTACAATGAGTTACGTGGGAGTTACAGAGAAAGGGGAGAGCAACCACTTTGCCTGGTTGGCTTTGGTCACGATTGCTTGACGCCTTTGAACATGGACCAGGCAGTACCGATCTGAGTCGGGGAGAAAGAACAGTGCTACTTGGACACCGAAGTCAGAGCAGCCTCGGAGATCAGCGAAGAGAAATTCTCCCCCAGAATTTGTCTGACACAGAACGGTAACGTTTTTAGGTGCTGTGCGCACATCCGGCCAGACACGCTCTGGTATAAGAAGCACCACTGCAGCAGAGGCGTAAAGATGCCAGTGCAGGATTGGGTGGTTTTCCCGTCAAACTTGGCTCGTCACAAGGAGTTTTGAGCGCCTCCGAGTCTTCCTCCTGCATGTGGACATTTGGGCCGAGTCTGGTGCCTGTTGCACCTGCGTGTAGCGTACATGGAGGGAGTGATATCTCAAAATGAATCATTTGATGAGGAGTAGAGAGAAAATTCTGTCTCAAAAAAAATTCCGATCGCACGATATCAATCTTAACCGCATGACGTCACCTCAGCAGGGCAAACACGCACATGGAATTATTGTTGTGCAAGAAGAGATAAGGCTTATCGAAATTCCAGCTGTGCCTTATCAGTATCACTCTACTCTCAGTTACTTGTTCCTTCCCTGGCGTCTGGAGAGAGAGAGAAAAGAAAGTTCCGTGTCAAAATAGACGATGAGGACGACGAAGACTCTGACGCTGTTGCTGGTGGTGAGCCTCGTCGTGGCCGTCGACCTGGCCTCCTCCTTGCCCGACGACGCCGACATCAAGACGGACAAGGTGAACCGATACCACAAGAGGATGATCAAGGGCAGCGACGGCAGCTTCGCCTACGCCCTGCCCGTCCAGCTGTTGGGCCTCACCGTCATCGTGTTGGCCGCGTTGGAGTTTTTCGGGGTGCTCAAGTAGACGACTGGACGAGAAGAGACGATATATTCATGCAGAGAAATACATATTATGTTCATGCTGGAAAGCTGTGCGTAAGCTGTCTTAATGAGAATCTGGTGATCATCTCCTTCTCACCCAACGCTTACTTCTCTAGTAGCTTCTGTGCTATGGTCTCCATTCTTTTCTCTCGACACATCCATAAATCAACGCCGCCAGCCAGAGGTGTGAGCGTTGTCTGATGGTGCTTGGTCAGCAGTAGTTGCCCCTATCATTAGCATGAGGAAAGCGAGTCCATAAATACTCTAGAGATAAGCCACGACAGCGTTGCCAGGTCATGGGGGGGGGGGGGGTGAAAAAGTGAATCTTTGAGCAACTCTCATTACAACAGGACAACGTTGTCTGCACCACTCTGGACAGAGGAGGACCAGGAAGAATGCAAACAGCTTTTCTGAGCTGCATCAAAGCCCCGACCAAAGCACGTCCAAAGTCGTGTGTAGACGCACTTAAGAGCAACAGGGACTAAATTTGGAAGCTTCTGCCATAGAAAACGGGCTGGACAGAGAGTGTGTATACGGTACCTATACAGTATGTACGGAATAAATCGCCGCTCGACACGCACGAGCAGAAAGTGCACACGAGAGAGATTGCTACGTCCGTCCGTCCATGCGGTCGCCTCATTCCACGAGAGGCCTCTGATTAAAATGCCTCTCCTCTCCCTCCTCCTCCTGCCCGCGCAAAGTCTGCCAAAAGTCTGCTGGGGCGATTCATTGGCGCTTCCCACGAACCATCGCCTCATTGGCTCAGGCATGTGGAGGGAGGCCTGCATCATCACTGTGGCCTATGCAGGAGACGCACTACGTGTGCTGCTCCATGCACTGGTGCAGCGGCGCTCCACTACTCCTGCATGGAGGCCACATAGGCGGGCGGCCTCCATCAACACGAGAGTCCGACCATTGGGGAGCGTTATGCTCAAAATGCCCACCCAGGTAGACACTGGACTGAGCAGGCAGAGTTAGGGAGAAGCCAGAACGAGTGCAACATGTTCAGAGCCGTCAACCTCAACTGCCCCTGCGCCGTGAACGTCCAGCAAAGTTCACGAGCAAACAAAGTGTGCCATTTTCTTCCAGATCCGTTGTTCTTGGTCGTGTTGTTGTGACCGACTTCGCAATCCCTCCCCCTTCTCCCCCCCCCCGGCACGCACGCATGGACGTGTGAATAGTGCAAAAGTCAAATACTGCAAAGGTGTTTGTTAGTGTCAGTTTGTTTGTTTGTGCGTCGGCATACGGCGTGTACAACACGTGGGATGTCCCCTGTCGTAGCTGAACGTGTGTGTGTGTATGGGTGTGTGTGTGTGTGTGTGTGTGTGTGTGTGTGTGTGTGTGTGTCGTGTCAGCAATGAGTGTTGTCAACAAGGCGTCATCAAAGTCATCCGATCAATTTCTCAACAAAGTGGCCGAGTCCGGTGTTGCCGCCGTGGGTCCTTGGCCTCTTCCTTCTCCTCCCCGGGACGACGCCGGAGCCGTTCAGCCCCAACCTGCCCTGCCTGTTGCGCTTGGGTGAGGGCGGCCTTCGGATGGTCGGGGCCTTGCGAGACGGCAGTGCCTTGGGGAGGTACGGCGGTCCAGGCATGAAGGCGGGCACGTCGACGAAGTACTCCTTCTCCACCTCGGAGTCTCTGGCCGGGTACGAGTGTCGGATCAAGTGGTACTTGAGCAGTGGATGCGGAGGAACCGCCGGTTGGTTTTCGGCGTGTCTGGGGCTCTGCTCGTAGATGATGGTCTGCGGCTGGGGGACGGGGAAGAGTAGAGGAGGGGTGTTGCTGCCGTGTTGATTGTGATCGTAGTCATCAATTCCACTTGTCGGCAGGTAGAGCGGTGGGGCCGAGTCGCTGTCCAAGAATAGGCCTTTCGGTGCTCTGTCATTGGAAATGTGCCTCGTGGGCGGCGGCACGTACGGAGCCGCCGCCGCCGCCACCGCCGCCGCCGATCCGACAGAGGATGTGTGAATGGCCGGAATGTCGCCGTAGAATAGCTTGTGATTGTCCTCGAGGTGAATGGGAGATGCAGCGCGGTGGTGGCTGAAGTGGTGCGATCGCGTTGCATCCACCAGCCCCAAGCCTCCACGTCCGTGGTGAGGAGAGGTGAAGGGATGGCGGTGAAGGTCGTGATGATGACTCTGGTGGTGGTGAGTCTGCACCAGAGGATGCTGATGCTTGCTCAGCGAGAAGTAATTGGCCACCGAGTACTGGGGGATGGTTTGCAAGATGATGGGAGGCTTACTCTCCCTGGGGAAGTTTGGCTGGTACTCCTCGTAGATGTGGTGAGTGAACTCGAGCTGGCCCAACTTGTCAGCTGCGTCCGGCGACGGGGTGGTGGTGGTGTTGCCCCCGCCGCTGGATTGGGCTTTTCTCTCTTCGCCTTCTTCTTCCTCGTCACGCTGTTGGGGCTTGTTTTCGCTGCCTTCCTCCTCTCCGTCGGTCTCGCTCTTGGGGGTCGTCTCCTCCGGGTCCCGCTCTTGCGGCTTCCTCTCCTCACCTTCTTCTTCTTCGTCTTCTTCCTCGTCCATCACGTCTCGGTCGCATATTCCGTCGCCGTCACTGTCCTTGCACTTTTTCGGACGTGGCAGATATGGAAATCCATAGTAACCTACCAGAATTGGAGTGTCTTAGAGCCTCTTTAGGCACTGGCGAAGGAAGACCAAGAAGGAGCAGTTCTTTCTTACCTGCGCTTCCGCCGCCGCCGCCGCCGCCTGCCAAAGCGTTGCCGCATAGTGAACAGTAGGGTCTGCAAGATGAGATCTCACAGCACAGGTATCCTTTGATACAGCCTAAATCGGCCGAGTAGAAGCGCTTGTCTCGACGATAGGAAGTCATTTCAGAGCCAAAGTTCCTCCTCGCTTCGTCCTCGTTGTCGTCATAGTAGTCGGTGCCATCGTCCCAGCGACGACTTTCGAATAGTTTGACCTTGGCAAGTTCTTCATCGTCGTCGTCCTCGTCGTCTTCGCCGCCGTCGCCGTCGCGGCCGTCAAGGACATGGCGACCTCGGTATCTCTTGAAAAACGGCCTCATCCGCTTGTGCTTGATCTCTCTGAAGTTGCTGCTCTTATTTTCTTCTTCTCCCTTAAAGGTTCTGCCAGCTTCTCCTGCTACGAAGAGGACACAGAGAGCGCAGAGCAACGCGAGCAGGAGGCTGGCCATGGACAAGTTGGTCCTGGTCTTCATGGAGACGTGTTTCATGGCAAACTGACGCCGTGGTAAAGGGGCGGATCTCTTTTAAAAAGCTTCACCAGTTGCACAAGGTTAATGGAGAGACAATCAAACGCTTAAAGCCAGCAAGTTTCGAAGGCTTCATCTATCAGCTATTTGCTCGTGAGAAATGTACGAAGCTGCAGTCGGGTGGAGTCGTAAACTTGTGCAAGTATCCTAAGGTTATTCGTGACTGCTGCGATTGCTAAACATAGTTCTCATTTGTCATTTCATTTGTGTTATCATGCACCTTCTATGATTGAACGGTGAGTGCCAAAACGGTTTTGCCCATGTTCATTGAGCGGTGAGGGGAGACTTCCTGACCTGGAGATCCTGGCAGCATCTCCAGATCCTGGTTGCCTCCGGACGCTGCCAGGATCAAACAGAGGGTCTTTTTTCAAGCTGCCCAAGCTGCTGGAGACATGGAGAAAATGCCAGACCTGTTGGCTCACCCGCACTTTTGGCACCGACCGCAGGTAGTGACTCTTGGGTCGAGCGTTGCGATGCAAGACACAGTTCCACGAAATCCTGGTTTCATATTTTCTCTCTTCCGAGAGGACGTTGGAGGTCACTGCTGCCGAAAATTATAACTGACCTCTGGCTTGAACTTTCATTCATGGTGGTTTCTCTCTTCTCGGAGAGCTTTTGCCAGTCCAAATTCCACGGCCACTGTCTAATGTGTGCGTCGTTTTCCTCATTTGTTCGTGCGTGTGGGCACGTGAAAAAAAAATGGTTGAAAGAGAAGTAGAAAGAAAGGGGGTGGAAAAAAAAGCAAGCACGACAACGACATTATGACCCAGCGACCACCCTACCCATAAAAGGTGCAGCCGAAAAGGAATTTTTCCCACTAAAATTTTTCTCATTTTCCCTCCCCCCTCCACTCCCCCTCGCTCTTGAGGAGGCCCTGGCTGAAAGGCGTGCCCCTCCCGAACCCGCCCGTCCCGAAACAGGAAACACCGCACACGCACGCACAAAAATATTTTGTCAGCAAAGGAATTTACGGTATACAAGGAAGCCGAGAAAGCCCTAAAAACTTGTTGTCAGCGATGTCAGAGGAGCGAAAAGGAGAAAGAGTCGGCAAAAGTCAAAAAGGATAGAAGAAGAAATAATGGTCGCGACATGAGAATTGAGAAGTGTCATTCCTGTTGCTCTGGCAAACGGGGACCATTTTTCAATTTTTTTTTCAAGGTATTTTTTGCTCACAACATTGCACAAAGCTGCAACTCAAAGGAAGATCTGTGCAGTGCCAGAACGTTGCTACTGATGATGACGAAGAAAACAGCAAACCGACCTTTTTTCCTCAGCGCTCAGCTCCTTGCGAATGCACGGTGCATTTTTGCCGCATTACACAGCTCCGCACGGCCCACACATAAGCTCTCTACTGCACACACACACAAGCTCTCTACTGCACACACACATAAGCTCTGCACTGCACACACACAAGCTCTACACGGCCCACACATAAGCTCTGCACTGCACACACACAAGCTCTGCACTGCTCAAACAAGCTCTGCACTGCACACACAGAGAGCCTTTGTTCTTTTTCCCGTGCGAAACTGAATCTGCCTTCCCACATTTGAACGAACGAACACCTGCATCATCATCATCTTAAACAAAGCCCCTTCCAAGGCTTAGCCACTCAGACAGAGGGGTCAGGGGATCAGATTTGGGAGCGTTTTGCTCTCACGACCTTACTCTACTCTTTCCATTCTGCCGACTGAGAATTAATGCTGCTGCCACAGCTACCAGCCAAAGCAAAGCTACCACTGCTGTTTAGAATAGGCACGCACTGCAGGAGTCAAGGTACACACACATGCGGAGAGAAAGGGTATTAAATTTTCCTACGTTCTTATGGCCGCACGCTGAGAATATTAAGGTTTGCAATTAGACATTGTTCTCTCCAGTTGCAAATCTGTCATCATATCGTGTCAGCTGGACTGTCAAACTATTGACATCTCGTCCAACTTGTACACAATAAACTGCACCATTCCTTTCTCTTGAATTACCTACAGCATACGCCGATTACCTTGATGACGTGCCCGCCCGCCCGCTGGCCTGCCCGTCTGTCTGTCTGTCTGTCCGTCTGTCTGTGCGTACGCACGTAAGCTGAGCTCTGCCCTTCTTTGTTTTTATCTACCGTGTGCATTTGTTCATCTGAGCTGCAGCTACTGCGAAGAAGTAGAAGCCAGGCAGTAGGGGAGGGGGGGGTTAAGTGGAGGCAAATTACGGGGAAAGTCCTACTATGAAGCGAGAGTGCGCACGTATGGATGGATGTGTGTGCGCACGTTTCAATGAGCTCACCCTCACTCAGATGAGATAGAAACGTGACTCGTAGCTCCTTAGCTTAGAAGAAGCGAGAGATTTTCTATTGTGCCGCTTATGCACTCACTGAGTGCGCAGCGTCCATGGACGTGCGGTTTCTAATTCATGGTACAGTAAAAAGATTAATCGTTGATCTTGTTGCGGAAAATGCTCACAGCACGAGTGGAGTAACCTGGAAAGTGCAGTCACATCTCAGACTTATCATCATTCTTCCTAAAAAAGTCGTGATACATAAGGCATCATAAGAAATCACAGCCTTTGCACCTAACATGAAGGAGGAGCCCTTCAAGTGTGTCTCTGCACTATCTGCGGAGATGAGGAGGCGAAAAGATGCTCCGGGAGGCTCCAGAAGCTGACCATCCATTTTTCTTTTGGCCGCCGATCCGGATCTGTGGAGGAAGTCACACAGAGTGAGTGAAGATCTGTCGATAAGTGAGACGTCAACCCCAAATGCACGCCCATTTGTGCGTGCGTCAGCAGCACTCACAGCTGTGCGTGGGTGGCTGCGGCGGACGGGGACAACTTCTGGCAGGCATCTTTCACACTTCTGGACACTCCCGCAGGTACGACTGTCAACACTTTGTGTGGGGCAAACAAATTTCGGCAGTCGGTCCCCTGGGGTGGGATTTTTTTTTGCCACAGTCTGCAATTTCGTCTGATTTGCGAATTTTGCCCGAAAGTGAGACAAACTTTCACGACGGCACGAACAGAATTAAGAATGAGCTACCCTTTTGCTCACTTGTCGACTAGCGTAGTTGTTGGTGTGGTTGGACCAAAGTGAAAAACGTTTGGTCTCAAACTCTGCATAGTGAAGCTCATTTGCTTGCTCCAGAAATTCCTCTGTGTGATGGGAGGACTCGCTCATTTATGACGAAGTAACGTCTGTTAGGTTTTGTATACTTCTATATACAGACCGATGTCACGCTTCTGGTGTATGGCCAAGAAGATCATGACCGTTTAGAGCGCTGAACTGCATGCCCAGGCATAAATCTGGCTTGTCTCGAAGATGCAATCATGCTCCCCACTACGTACGAACACTGTACACGCACTGCAATGAGAGCTAATGAGATCGGCGCCGTCATGAGCATAATGAGCTAATGTAAGGTAATGAGATGGCAGTTTTGCTTTTCCCTCCCCATGAGGCTCCCCCAGTGTTGATGAGGTGTCGTCTGCACATTGACTCCTTCTGTCTCCTCATAACAGTGGTCAGGTTTCCTTGATCTCTGCGTGGGTCTCGTATGAACTGAATCAATTTCACGTGCTCATGACGCACTTGCTCCTTATGGTTGGACGTTGCTTCACTTATACGTAAGTTGTCGGGGGAAAAAAATCCCCCAAATCCCGCAAATTTCTGGTCACTAATCCCAAAATTGCCCAATTTCCGCATGTCTTCTTCCCTCCCCCCCCCCCCATCGCCAACGATTTTCTATACTGCTTTTTAATCCCCACATCTTGGGGTCCGCACCAAGAGTAACCCAATCTTTGGAGGAAAAAGAGCTCAAAAATACTTCTTTGGTCTGCGAATGAAAACGTGTGCGTGGGGGTGAGAAAAAGTGAGGGAGCAAAAGGAAAAAAAAAAAAAGATGAACAAACCGAACGGACGCGGGCTGTGCACAAGCCATATGTGAGAGCGACCCCGCGTGCTCAGCATCAGGACCCGCACATATGCAGTGGAAAAAAAGCTGCTTAGTTGAGTTATGCACATCCAGAACCAGGGCTGGATGTGGAAGCGATCGGATAACACACGCTGTACATGTGTGCCGGGGCCATTGCTGTGTGTCCCCTTGAACAGCGTGGGAAAGAAGCCGCTCATGCTTGCATTCCACAGCTTTTAGGCTTGCAGGGAAGGAAGTAGGTGAAGAACAAAGTCCAACCCACACAGACATAGTAAAAGCCGATACAGAGAGAGCAGGTGTGGAGCGGGCGGAGAGAAGAGACAAGCTATCCTGGAGGGAGCTCATTTTTTTTTTCCTTCCGATGGCGTCGGTTTTCTCTGGCAGTAATAAAGGAACGCACAGTGGAATCTGCATTTCGGGAGGACATCTGACTTTCCACCGGGTGCAGCGGGCTGATGGCGGAAGTGGGCAGAGCTCAGATGTCATTTTCAGCCATCCTCTTCTCGATGCCATTTTCAGCCACCAAGAGTGGTCGCTTCAACTCTGGCCACTCCAAGGGCGCCCAGAATGCTGAGCAAAATGGAGACTCAACTGTAGCAGAGTGACATCAAAAGCATAACCTCGCCAGGAATGTTCGTTTACTGTTTGACTCTTAAGAGCTGTAGGCATGCGCATTCTTCCACACGTGGGAAATGTTATCTGTCCGAGTTCCGGAGGGCGACTGAACTCGGGGCAACAGGAGCTGTTTGTTTCGAAAATGCCAAGAATGTCACCCGACAACCAACATGAGGAAAGCGCCCGGGATTCCTTCGTTGGAGGAGGAGGAGGACGACGACGACGTCGACGACGTCGACGACGTCGACGACGTCGACGAGGCGAAAATATATCGCACGGTTCTCTTTTTTCTCGTCAATTTGTCCCCGGAGTCGAGATGCAAACTTGTTATCACGATGCAGAACAACATATGTTTGAAGTGATGCACCAAGTTGCAGGCAGCAGCTGGGGACGACTTCATGCATGAAGCCAGCCTTTTAAGCACGTTGCTGAATGTTTCTGGCGCTTTGTCTCTCGATGGGAAAGCGAATTTGGTCGCGTTCAATGCTTTTTCCATGGAGAAAGAGGAAGCAAAACTCATTCAGGCATGCATGCGTGTGCATGTTGTACGAGTCCAACCCCGTCGGCGCCGCGCAGCAGCAGGCAGAGCACACGAGCACTCACGCGCTGCGTGAAAGCAAAAAAGTGGCTTGGCTTGGTTTCTCTCCCTCTCATAACTAATGCTGCACTACACTCCCAGCAGCACGTACTGCACGCACGCACACACACACACACACACACACACACACACGCAGTACATACAGCAGCGTCTCTTTCTCTTGTGTCCTCGTGGGAATTCCAGCGCGTGTATGGGAGGCAGCGTCACTGCTCTTGTCTTATTGGCCGTGACCAGGAACGTCGGCCCCGAAACCGCCGGCGAGTTGGAGGAGAGGTAGGCTGCCCGCGCTCACTCGGCGCGGGCCATGGGACGCGTACATGTCCGAGTTCACATGACCGGCGGACCCCGCCGGTCCCGCCGGCCAGGACCGGCGAACCCCCGACCTGGGTGACCACGCTCGTTGTGGTCACCGAGATGATATCAGGTCACAGTGAAACTCTTAATCCCAGGCAGATGGACTCAACCACCCTCTCGTCTACGTAACTAACGTAACAACGCTCGCTTTGACTGAGTCTCACTGAATAGGCAAGAGGAAGTAATGATGCGGCGTGCACAAAGCGAACACCTGCCATTGACACATATAGAAAGTAGTACGTACGTATGCTGTACACATAGGAGCCAAAAAAGGCAGATGAGTTTCCAGCACAGAAGCTTCCCCGGTACTTTTTCGCACGTTCACGACGTGAGGTTCCCAAATAATGAATTGGGATCCCACTTTTTCCCGCGCCCATTTCTCTGAGGCTGGGTACGTACCCATAACATCATCTGCTGGGGCTCGCTGGGTCAGCACGCTTGGTGCTTTTTTTGTACGACTTTTTCCAAGACTTTTTTTTCCGATGCCCAAAAGTGTGTCAAAGGACGGCTCGCACATGCCTTCGACCCCTTTATTCAGACGCTTTGAGCGGTGGTGACCTCATAGGTGAAGGAGAGGAGTAGAATGTAACGCGAGCACGAACACCGTCGGGCTCAAAAGGGGTCATCATGCCTCAAGACTTGAGAAAACTTTCAACTACTTATTCTCTGTTGGTGAATAAGTAGTTGAACTCCAGGGATGATGGCATTGCGGCTTCCACTGTTCTGGTAAGGAGTCGTGTACTTCAACTCGGTGTACAGGAGACACGCACACACACAGTGGTACTGGGTGCAACAGGGGAAATCAGTCAAGAGGACCTGTAAACACTGTTTCTTGTTTAACATTGACAGTGTCAGACTGATGGAACGATTTTTGGTCACGCGTACAGCTTTATTGTTGCCATATGTGGGGCTTCCAGAGAGGCCTTATTATTGGCGGGGAGGCTCACACAGCCCAAACCGCCTCACTCAAAAAATACCCCGCGTACGTGGTCATGAAGTGTAATCAGTGGAGAAGGCTGCGCAATTGGCCAAGCATTGTTGCTGGTGTCATCAACACTTCTTGAGACTCGCCGACTCCGTCCCGTGGATGATGTACCTTCAGTACTGCATGTTCACCGTGTACACAAGTTCCGCCATGACTGTTATAACTGGAACTTGGCCTAAGTGTGTACTAGTGGCTTGACGTTCAGTGTGCAAGTTTGCATGAGGGTAGGAGGAGTATCAAACAAGCCCACATCAATACCAGCGTGCTGTACATTGGCTGGGGCATGCCACATACATATACATATGTATATGCTCTCCTGGCTTATATGCACACCTTCGACCTGTGGTCACTGTCGTCTCAGCCTGAAAGTGGTGGCAGCCCAAAAAAACCCTTCGATATATTATACCCAAAAAATATGATCCATTTCCCCGCCCACCTCTGCCATCACCCTCACCTCTTGGCAACAGACAATGAATAGCGGAGGAGCCTCGATTAAAGTGCGAGTCTTGGTCAACTCTGACAAAGCGACTCAGCCTGGTATTATTCTTGGCTTGGGGATCGATTTCGGCGTCTCCCCCTAAAATGTCGAAATGTGAGTGGTCAAGTTGATATTGACACTGACACGCTCATAACGATCGCTGGCACCAAAACAGGCGTAAAAAGGGCTCAAAATCACCAAAATTTCTGCCACCCTTTCTGGCTTCCTCCTTTGAAAGGCAGAATTGAGGTTAACAACAAAGATTTCATCGATCTTTGGAGACAGTGGATGAATAATGATCATCTCAACTTGACACAGAAAAGTAATGCTTGATATTGACCCTGACCCAAGTTCTTGCACTTGTAGCACTTTCAAACTCATCCAAAGAGGGTGGTCAACCCCGCGATGAAGGAGTCCCTTGCCCAAGGCAACCAGTGCTCTTTGCATCTCCGGTGATTGTTACATCCGTTTTGCTGGACTCAAGTGACCGCTACATCCATAAGACAACCAATACAAAGATGCTCATTGGAATTGGGACGTGACTTCTTGAATCCTCATAAGCGCGTTCCACTGTATCATCACTGGCGGCTCGAACCCGAGGGTGGCAGTTTAAACAGAGATCACTACAGTCAGGTGGGAAGGATTTTCAGTACTAATCGCTGGTTCTTTTGTTGTTGTTGAAACAGAAGTTTTCCACCGGCAGCTGCACCTCTAATTTTTCCATCATTTATATAACTTATGCTGTGTAAATGTGACTTTTAGATTGTCTCAATTCAATTTTTGGTAGTTAGTGACGAAATGAAGTTCAGCAACTAATCAGTCTTCCAGACAATCGTCACTGATTCTTTCAGCAATGTGTCATAATTTTCATGATGTAGAATTTAGAAATCAGCCTCTTTCTATGTTGCCAGACTCCATTTGAAGGCAGTTTAGGCAAATAGAATGAAGAAGCCATCAGTTCTTGCTTCTCCTCCTCTGGTCCTGAATACTTGAACTCTTCTTGGACAAAACAGTTGCAATGGAAGACACAGAAGTTCAGAAGATCGCGAAATTCACTTGACTTCGGCATTAAGTGACAATTGTACCTTGGCTGTTCCCAGACGAATTCCGACATTGGCCTCGCCTAACTACGTCTCCAGTTAGGGCGGAGTGATGATTTCATGCGTTGACGACCAGATCGCTCTTGCTCCTCCCTGACCCGGGTGGACTCACATCGGCCCCGAACTCGACACCCCGACGAAAGTGACCATTCATTTCCATTCTCGTGGCCTCTCCTCAGTATTATTCCAAGCATCATCTTTTTCGCACTTGCTCCCCTTCTTGTCCCTGAGTCAGTTGGTGACCCCGCATGGGTGGGTTCAGCGTAACGGAAAACGGTCTCGTGTGACCGAAGAAAAATCCTGGAAGAGGAAATTCCGCTAATCCACAGCTCTCGAAAAATTCGTTTATCCTACGAGGGAGGGGAGGGAGAAGAAGTAGGAGGCGGAGGAGGATGTGAGCAACAGCAACAAGCAGTCCTCATTTCCTCTCCACCAAGTCCATATGCTGAGCAAACGCGCTGTCCGGGCCAGAAACGAACCTGTTCAGGCAGAGTTTTCTTCCAGATGAGAAACTACTGTGCAGGAACGATTCCGGACAAGGGGTCATAAGGCGTGATATCAATGAATGGGTCTATTTTCACACAAAAGGATTATGAGGCGCAGAACCCCATCAACTGCCCATATTCTTTAGTTTGCAACACACATAAAACACAGGGATAAAAGCTCACTTTTCCATCATTGCACCAACCGAGAAACCCGAGTTCAGGCGCACAGGATTGAAATCGGCAGTGCCGATTTTTGCCAAGATCAAAGAAAGGGTTTCAAGTGGCAAACGGTAAATCTCTCTCTCAACAATGAAGTTTGGTATTGAAAAGCCGGCCTTTTTTTACTGTGACCAGACACGTTCGTCCAGTGCGCACCTCCTCCACTGTGAACCGCACACTGTGTGTGAATAATAAGAAGAAACCTTGTTGCCAAACAAGTGACAAAACCATTGCTCTGTCACTCAAGTGTTTCCTCCTCCTTTCTTCAGATGAATGACGCAAAGCCTTTGTTGTGCAAAACTGAGAAGAACTGAGGTGTGTTTTTCTCTCTCCTCCGGTGAGAAAAACCGTTTCTCCTGCTTCTCGCAGTCATGCCACCTACTGCAGCACGATGAGGACGGACAATTTCTCCACTTCCGTCCTTTTCTCTGACCCTTGACAGTCCTCGTGACCGCACACCAAGTCTGGCTTGGCCTCCCCCTCCTCCTTCTGGTCGGGAAATCTCTTTTCACGCTTCATGGTCAGGGAAAACAATATGTAGCGAAGGAAGCGGCCAAGATTGCCAAGGAGTTGGGGATCGCTTTTGTGCGGACTAAGAAAAAACTGCTCCAGTCTTGGGTCCTATTTATTTCTATATATCTATACATCCTGGATAGGAAAAGAGGGACGAACGAAGAAAGCAATTGACTCCATCCCTGACCCGAGCAACTTCCCGGAAAAGAAAAGTCAATCTCGTCCAATCTTCCCACAATGAAGGTTTTCTGGGGTGCGATGGGCACGTCCCTCTTCCTTTTCCCATCAATCGTGCACATTTCCTCACTCAGTCGCCGCCCAGCAATCAACAAGTGCGGACGCGTCGCTTGACACCTCACGCCCTCAACTCAAGCACTTCCTCATAGTTTACTTCCTGCTCGAGCCATCCAAAGATCCACTTAGCACGGACTTGAGGAAGTCCTCATTGACCATGAGTACAGCGATCGAGCATTGGTACAGTGCATGTGTACTCAGCACGGACTTGACCCAGTCCTGATGTACAGCGATCGAGCATTGGTACAGTGCATGTGTACTCAGCAAGGCCTTGACCCAGTCCTGATTCAATCTGCCACACACAACGTGCACAGCAATACCAACCCCTGTATATGTTAAGACTTGCTGCCACCGGTGTCAACGTGTGCCTGCCCTCCTCTATTCAGAATGGTCAATTTTCCTGTTTTCTTTCCTCCCTCGCCCGCCCTCACGCATGTCACGACTCTTCTGAGCATTACATCACATGCTTTTGCTCTGCTTGAGCTGGCTCCCGACGGCCACTCCTGGTGCAGGAGGCACAGCTTCTGCTACCTGGACCTGTGTATGTGTGTGTACATCTCTTCTCTCCCCATGTACGTATGTACATATCCCTCTCCTCCTCCTGCTGCCTGCCGCCATCATCTCACTTTTCACCGGGGCCAATTTCCCCACTCACTCACTCACTCATACGTAGTGTGTATGCGCGGGCGTGCCGCACCTGTGCCCGCGCACATGCGTGGCGACCGGCGCAGCGACGGCCGTTCATGCTCGTGTGTCTCGCGAGACCATCGGACGGTCGGACAATGGCTCGTAAGACGCTCATGAACGGCGGACCGCGCGGCATCCGCCCGTTCAAACTTTTTACTGCCGCCGAGGGGTCGCGCGCGATGGCGGCGATTAACGGCGGCTTCTGCGCGGCTTCTCCCTTCAACCGGCCGCCGCCGCTCCTGCTGCCGGCAACGCGTGTATGTGTGGGAAACGAGCGAGAGGCAGACCGTTCCCACGGTTTCAACTCGCATACATTGGCCCCTGCTCTCATCTCTCCTCTCCCTCTCCCTCCATCTGAGGAGCAGCAGGGCCAAGTCCGACACGCTGTGGTAGTCGGAGCAGTAGCAGCAGTTGGCAGATGGGTGTAGCAGTGACAAGAGCTCTCCGTTTCCATCGCTCTCCCACATGTTCGCGTGCGTGCGCACGCTCGCACCTACGCCAAAGGCACGCAGACACTGGATTGAAGGGCTTTCCACTCACTGCTGACGATAGCGTTTCATTCTCACATCGGGTCTCCCAGTGAACACACAAGAGGCTCTCACCAGCGTTCAGCTCACATTCTCACTCGAGCTAAACATAGCCAAAGTCAGTCTACATGAGTTGTGATAGGAACTTGGACTATCAGTTCCAATGAGCCTCCACCACAGGCTGCCACCTCCGTACGCTACTTCAACGCCCATTCGGGGAAGTCATCTTCCTCCTCATCCCCTACACCACCCGCAGGCGATGGGCTTCTCCCCGGCGGCCGCGGCCGCCGCCGCGGCCGCCGTGGCCTTGTCTCCATACGGTCACACACCACCTCAGCCTCCGAGGGGGCCCTCGGCGCCGCCGACGCAACCGCCCACGCCTGTAACCCCGACCGACCAGTACCTAATGCACCAGGCCCGAATCAACGCCCGTCTAGCTTTTGCAGCCGCCGCGGCGGCCGGGGGCAACAACGCCAGCCACAACAGTAGCAGAAGCGGCGGCGGCGGTGGGTCTGTAAGTGCAAGCCCGGTGAACTCAAGTGGCTCTTCTGAAGACAAGAGCAGCAGCAGTGGCGAGACACCCATGTCCAGAACCAACCAGTACAAAAAGGTCAGTTTGTCAGTGATGCCAAGAGGACGTCATTTGTTCATGTGCATTTCATCTTCCAGATCATGAAGCCATTACTTGAACGCAAGCGCCGGGCGCGCATTAACAAATGTCTGGACGAGCTGAAGGACATCATGACAGTGGCACTCCAGGCCCAAGGAGAGAATGTCTCAAAGCTGGAGAAGGCTGACATCCTGGAGCTCACGGTCAGGCACCTGCAAAAGTTGCAGCAAAGTCAGAGGCTGCTGCCCAGAAATCCCCTAGAAGAGGTAATTTGCTGCTGTTATACTACGTTCGTCATGTCTGAGCGCGGTCGGTCGTTCGACAGAACCGTACAATGGACCGAGTAGAGACTTATATGACACCCCGATCGTAGACGAGTACAACAACCGCACGTTTACTGGTGTCTCACTTGTTCTTGTTCTCCTTCAGGTGCAACGTTTCCAAGCAGGCTACACCTCCTGCGCCCAAGAAGCCGCCTCCTTCCTGCTGCAGTCTCCTGGAGTGGACGTGCGCGTCAGCCAGAGACTCCTGAGCCACCTCACCTCCACCGCCAACCTCGCCGTCCAGAACCCTTTCCTCAACCGCCTGGCCGCGGCCGCCGTGGCGACGGCGTCTGCGTCGCCGTCCGCTGAAGAAGCTTCTGAAGCCGCAGCAGCGACGACCGTCTCGGCGAACCAGCCGCTCTCGCCAGCGGCGTCGGGTTCTTCCGTGCCTTCGCCGCCCCTGTCGGCCGTGGGCAGGATCGAGGGCACGACTGACACTCGTCACCCGCCGCGTCCAGCTTCGCTGCCGTCCAGGTCTCCGGCAGTGGGAGGCATGTTCACAGTGGCCTTTCGCAAGGCCAGTAGCAGTCACGAGGAGTATGACTTTCAAGAAGACGAAGAGGCGGAAGAGGATGCCGAGGAGGAAGACATTGTCGATGACACTGAGGCGGAAGAAGAGACCTCGACGGCAAGGAAGGTGGCTCCTTTGAAGCCCGAGGCGATCCGGTTGAACAACCCGGCGGGCTGCAGCGAAGACCCGGTGTGGCGACCCTTCTGAGAACAATAAAGGCTGTGCATCTTCCCTTCTGCTTCGGCCACAGTGTTGACTAGTAGAACACTATCCATGAAACTTATGTGCCTTATTATCAGCAGCATCATCATGATTATTATAATTATTGAATGTAACACGCTTCTGCTCGATGGATCAACGTAGCTCAGCTATGATAAGCGAGTAACGCAGTATTTTTATGATCTCACAATATCATATTTAAAAGGATAAAATACACTGCTCTATCGCATTGTCAGCACGAAAGTCTGGTTGATTGCACGGTGCAATTTGTACCACAAGTAGTCTAATAGACAGCTCCTTCTACTCAGCATGAGAACTTTCGAGGGCCTCTTTCCAGAAAGCATTTACAAGCCGGCAGGCAGCGTGAGGTGAAGTTGGCCTCTGTCCGGAGATGCAGTGCATGTCAAGGGCTGACAGTGCTGCACAACTTACGCCGGAGCCCATGGACACTGCCCGCACCTGCTTGCATTGGTATCCTGCCTCCACGTACGTGGACGTGGACGAGCTCTGCTGTTGTCGGGGACAAAGTTTTGCACGTGGGTGACGCGACTGTCATTGGTCCCACCCTCCTCTGGCCCTCAGCCAATGACTGTTGAGAGAAGTTGACGGCGCACTTTTGGCTCCTCGCCGCCGCGTAGAACCGCGCTGTACTTTGCCATTGCGGCGTCCGCCCGCGTATGCCTTTGTGTACTTAGGTTTGTACGTACACGTGACTTGTGTATGTACCTTTTGCTAATACTAGAGTATCATTATCGCTCTACGTAGACAAGAGGACGCACGAGTAGTTCTTTCTTTCTTTCTTTCTTTTTATTAAAATCCATTGATGATTTGAATCATTATAGCGCATGAATAGAAATGCATAATCTAAAAGTCATATCACAGATACTGATTGGTGGCGGAGAAGCTTGAGATCTAATTCTTTGTTGAAGATCGAGGTCGTCGCTTAGAACGGCCTCCAAACAGCCTCCGTCTTGGCAGGACGAGGAGCTGGTGGCGAGGGAGCACCGACGGAGACCGGAGAAGGTGTGGACTCGCGACCAGAGTTGTAGCCTCCGTCGGACGAAGGCGACAGCGAGCACTTGAGCGGTGTTGAGGAGGAGATGGTGTTCACCGAGAGGGGAGTGGCCGACTGCTCCAGGGTGTTGATGGTGTTGCCCAAGTGGGACATGAGGGTGGTGCCAATGTTGATGTTG
>JAAUXU010150148.1_pt1 | contig 26881 bp, 30 predicted proteins | sample 7278151 | NCBI WGS metagenome assembly JAAUXU01 (sample SAMN14350113, study PRJNA611818) | marine sediment metagenome | isolation source: surface marine sediment (1.8m) | place: French Polynesia: Moorea | collected 2018-08
CCCCCCCCCCCCCCCCCACCCCCCACACCCCCACACCCCCCCCCCACCCCCCACCCCCCCCCCCCCCACACACACCCCCCCCCCCCCCCCCCCCCCCACCCCCCGGGGGGCGGGGCCGTTGGAGGTAGTATGTGCAACGTCGTGGTAATGTATGATTATTTCGCTTAGTTATAAGCTTGGGTCATAGTTATTAGTAGATGTGGACGAGCTTTTGGCTTGGGTCGAAGATGCTCGTGAGCCTGCCGATATTGGCGAATTCGTATTATTGAGGAATATCCTCACGCACTCAGTGACTACTTGTTCAAGAATCTCTGGGCTTGCTCCTTGACGTAATGTCTATCTTGACAATACATAGGCTAAAACTCGTGCATCCTGCAAGGACATCCTGCCACCGTCTGTAGAGAAATTGGCACATCCCCCTATGAGTATTCTGTTAAAATATTATAGCCCTGGAGGAACATGTTTACCTTGCTAGAGAGCTTCCACCGAAAACAGTCCCTTGAGGGGAACATCCATCCCCTCATGCGAGCAAACAGACCCCGTCACATTGCCAACAGAGTTTGAAAGGCTCGTACACGCAGAGCCCCAATTATCGAGAAAGAAAAGCAATCCGTGCGTCACATATCTCATCTTTTGTGTTGCTCCTTGTCACCTGGGAGTGCAAAATGATTCCTGCCACATTGTCTTGCACAACAGGAGCTTCATTCTCCACGTGAGCGTTTTGACATCTTCTAGGTGGACGGGTTATTGCTGATAGCTCCAAACGCCGCGCGCTTGACCAGCAGACGAAAGGAATTCATGAAGGCCATGAGGGACGTCATCACGTTGAAGCATGACCAGAGAGCGACCAGCCACAAGATTGCTTTCTCGCTCGAACAAGTCAAGGTGACATGCTACGTCGAAAGTTTGTGACATCGTTAGCATGATGTTCTCATTCGTACGCCCATGCAGCAAGAGGCGCTTTGTCTGCGCGATAAGATCTCCCGCGAGCTGTCCATGGTTGAGGAGAAATGTGACGTCTCTGGAATGGGAGAGCTGGACAGTGCGGACAAGGAGGCGCTCTCCAGGAGAACCAGGGAGATCTTGCACCAGTGCTACAAGTTCGGATTCGAGGTCAGTTGTGATGGTGCTCACTAAAGTTCGGACTACTTGATTGACTGAGCAACATTTCAGTACCACAAAGAACTCGACCGCCTGGTGACCGGGCAGCTGTCGCGTGCCGCCCTCTCCAAGGGCGTAGTAAATTTCGCTCATCAGTGGATGCGTTTCGTCATCGACCGCTGCGACCGTGGCAAAGGCACCAAGCCCAGATGGGCCTTTCACGGCATCGATTTCTTGCTCCACGCAGCTTCTCCCAACTTCACGCGACATCTCACAGCCGAAGAATTCAGCGAATTTAAGTCTGAAGTCGAGGTCTGCTACGCACACGTCATCGGTGAGGCGCCTGCGGTTAGTGGCGCCACCAACGAAGGCGGCACAGGACAAAGATCACCTCGGACGCCAGTGTCTTCTCCAGGTAAATGGACGGACAAGAATGTATGACTCACCAGCATATACGTATAATTTGCTTTTGCAGGATCTGCTACGAATTTGGCGTTCGTTGGTTCACGTTCTGGTTCCCGGTCTCGAGCGAGCTCTCCCATTGGTCGCTCTAAACAGAGTCGATCTGCTTCCGAGAGTCTCTCCAAGTCCGCCAACGAGCACGAGTTGAGGCAACAGCTGAGGTCGCAGACCTCCGCGGATAACAATAGTGATGTGGTGATCTCCGACAAACTTGGAAGGCTGCAAATGCCACCACCCAACAGTCCTTACGTGTAAGTTCTTTGTAGACATTTCTCCCCTGAACAAAAGTTCTTAATTAGTACTGACACATTGCCAATATACGTCTATAGGCGGAGACAGAAGAAGGGCTCTTCAGTTACCCTTGACGAGCCTGACACACCAGACGTCAACTTTAAGGTTCCTCCCTATGGTATGAATGACGGACTTTAATTAACTTGAGCAATACTTTTGATACTAAGCTAGTCAGCACTTTCCTTACCAATCCAGATTGTGGAAACCGAAGTAAGTCGCTGTAGGACCTTTGTACTGCATGGGAGACAAAAAACAGGGCAAATGCACGACATAGCATAGTACTACCTTTTCTGGAAACAATGCCTCTTGCAAGCTTGCAAAAATCTTTCTGTATGCCATATGAGCATGTGGATAGTACTGTACATACGCCGCTGCATAGTGCACTCGCGAATGAGCCCTGTAAAAGTTCTTTTTGCCATACCCTGCTTCTTCAACCGCACTGAATAGTGATAAAGTCAACTGAGCCCCTTGAGCTGACCATTGAGCCAATGCGTAGCTCACTGCAGCGAAGCTCAGGGTGGTCAACGAGGTTACAGAAGCCGTCTATGGCACAAAGAATTTCTTGCAAGGCAAACGATTTTTTCTCAACTCCTCATTTTCTTCCGTGACCTCACTTTTCTGTATGAGCTAAGAAAAGTAGACTTTTTCTGGGCAGAAAGGTCTACTTTTCCTCACGCATCATTCGGAGTTAAGAAATAACCCTTTGCCGTGCAAAAAATATCGTGTGCTTCTAATGGTTTTGAATTTGGCGGGAGATAATCTGTTTCCTACGGGGCAAAAGAAACAAATGCTACTGAACTCCAGCGCTAAGCAAGTACTTGTGAACAGTTACTCACAATGTTGCAGTGAACAGAAGGCAACGACTTGCAAGTACTTGATTTGCACGGAGTCCACTATATTTTTCCGATCTCTACTCATGTTACTTCACACGGTACGAATGAGCGAAGGACCATTCCTCCGTCATCTAGTAGAATTGCAACTAACCGTTTGAGTTGAAATAATGACAACTGATCGATAACGCGGGCACATAATGTGTTATTATCTCCTTAGCTCGAACTTGGAGTCTAATCCACACATCGGGTGAGACATTTTTGCTTGATCGTATAGCACAAACACGAGCACAATTATTATTAGAGTCTATATCAAAAGTGGCGAATACACCGATGTAGGCTTTGAACTTCATGTTGACCAAGGGCTACTTTCGGTACAGACTGTACATGTTCACGTAGGTCTTGTAATTGCTGTAAGCCATGTTGCGATATTCTGCACTGCCTGTGAGATCCGTCATGGGTCCATGAGTACGTACTACTCATAGCACTGCATCACTTGACGGTAAAAATTTCTGTCGCTTCAACACGTCCAAAAATTATGTCGTGTCCTTCGAAGAATTGTCTGGCACTACAGTGTCTAACTTGGATTTTCCGCCTTTCAGCCCACTTGCCATGGCGTGAGAGAGTGGCTAAGAGCGTGGAGAGCCTTGAGAGGAACCGCGAGCAGCGCAAGAAGGATGAGGGGTCCATTGGCAGTGTCATGGACAAGGCCCGAAGGGAGGACAAGATACACATCAAGTCCAAGACAGTTAACTTCTCTTGGCAGAGAGGCAACAAGATCGGTGAGTAACAAATGAAATTTTGGTTTTGCAATGGCAATGATAGTCTTGTTATAGGCCAAGGTCACTTCGGCAAGGTCTACACGGCGATCAACAACGAGACGGGCGACATCATGGCCATGAAGGAAATCCCTCTTCAGCCCAACGACCATAAGACGTTGAGGAACGTCGCTGACGAGCTGAGGATTTTCGAGAGCATACACCACAAGCACCTCATTAATCATTATGGAGTAGAGGTTTGCTGGATTTTTTCTTTCTTTTCTTTTGTTTTTGGTCGTACAAATGGTTTGAGGATTGCACATTCTCCTGGACGTAGGTTCACCGTGAAGAGATGTTGATCTTTATGGAGTACTGCCCTGAGGGCACCTTAGAGGAGCTCGTATCGACGACTGAGGCCGGACTGGAAGAATCTTCCATCAGGAGATACACTAGGTAAAGCGAAATCTGTGAAATACGTACTGCAGCTGAAAACTTGATCCAGATGTCTCGACGACTTGCAGGCAACTTATGGAGGCTGTGAGCACCTTGCACGAGAACGGCGTTGTACACCGTGACATTAAGGGCGCGAATATCTTCTTGACCGACGACATGCAGAATCTCAAGCTGGGCGATTTCGGATGCGCTGTTAAGATCAAGGCCCATACGACCATGCCCGGTGAACTGCAGGGCTTCGTCGGCACCCAAGCGTATATGGCTCCCGAGGTGTTCACGAAGAACATGTCCGAGGGTCATGGGCGCGCAGCTGACATCTGGTCTTGCGGCTGCGTCGTCATCGAGATGGCAACGGGGAAAAGACCATGGTTCGAGCTCGAGTCGAACTATCAGGTGAATAGCATTGTGAAAAGCCAGACAAAGAGCGTACATGTAGGACGGTTGTTCTGTTCCTCTAGATAATGTTCAAGGTTGGCATGGGGGAGTCGCCACCTATACCAGAGCGGCTCTCCCGGGAGGGCAAACACTTCCTCGGCCTCTGCTTCGAACATGACCCCAGAGGACGGGCAACTGCAGAAGACCTACTGAACCAACCGTTCCTAAAAGTAGGACAGTAACATGAAAAACAACTGTAGAGGCTTGTATAAAAGTTAATTACCTACCATGATCTAACTTTTACAGGTCTATTTAGAAGAGGAGAACCAATCGCTGCCTATTTTCCAGTCGTTGGCAGATTTGGGCCATGACTTGAAGAAACTGAACTTGGGAAGGAAGGCTTCATATTACTAATTATTATTGTGGAGCATTTTATATAGAGATCATGAGTTGTGATAGGTCGTGTTAGACTAATGAAAACAGCTTTCATGCCGAATACAGTAGCAATTCTTATTTTCTGATGGAGAAAAATATATGGCCACACTAAAATAAATGCACATCAAGCTCAGGATGCGATACTCATGTCATGGTGATCCAGAAGTAACTGGCGGCGCAAAGAGATAAAGCTATACATTTTTTTAAATTTTCCTGTCACACACCAATTATTTAGAAACATTGCAGTGCATGAGGGATTTCCTGAGTGTTCATACGTGTTAAGTAAGAACTGCAATCGAATTCGGATACTTGTAAGTCGTTCATGCTACAGAAAATCTTGTGATTAATCGGGTCTTGACATTAACCGGGTAGACCAATAGGGATACAAGGCCACATTTGCTCTGTGAGCAAGCGGAGAATCACGACTCAAAGCTCTGTGTCTTTGTCGCCCCAGACGCCTGTCTCAAGACCCCATGTGCAATATCCGTGTAAGTAGCTTTCCTCATGTCGTTCTCTTGAACAAACTTGCGTAACAAATCGATCATGTGCAGCTTTTCTACTGTACTCATCTCCGGTCCTTTCTTGCACGCATCTTTAGAATCAGATGGGCTGTCTTCAGCGCAGTCAGACATAACCCTGCCCTTATCCAGGTCTGCATCCAAGTCAATAAAGTCTCCAAATGGAGACAATGTTGCTGCAACAGGCAAAAGACCTCCTGGTTCTTGTAAAATTGCCTACCCCAGACATCAAAGAGCAGGGAAAAACTTGCAAGGAGCCACAAAGGGATGCTCGGATGGTCGCAACAATTAGACGTGTTTCACTCTATAGTGGTTGGTGCCCTGAAAAATCTTGCAAATAATCCAGACTTGCTTTTAACCGAGTTGCCAATATCCGAGTTCGACTGCACGCTTCACTGAAACTTAAGGGTCCTGAAAGTTTGGCTATCACAATGCAATGTTGCAGGAAAAGGGGTAGACAGCTGCACAGTACAGTAGAATTCCGATATGTAAAAAAGTTCACAAGAATTTTGCTTAACTCGAGCGTATAATTTCCTTTGGGTCAGCAGCCATCAAAATTTACAAGATGAAAATAATTTTTTGCGTTAGACGTCATACATCGACCTGCAAATAAGAAAACTCGGTAGAACTTCCATATTACAAGTCCAGCTATGGTTAAGATGGGCGAAAAAGTAAAGATTTCATCTTGGTTGCAGGATCATTTTGCTGTATCCGTGAACGTATCCTCCGCCTGTGCTTACATCAAAGGAAGTCGAGGGAAACTGATAGTGAGCACGTCGTAGATCATTTTTTTTTAAACAATTTGCCCTCGAAGGAGTTCTCCTCACTAATGCATTCTGTGCTGTTGTTCATCATCTGTAAAGGTGGTGTCATTGTTCATTGTTAGAAGGCTCAAAAAATGACAAGAGACTCACCCCGTTAGACCATTTTGTGAACAGATATTTTGCGAATTCGGGGTCATTCTTCAAAATAGAAGTTTTGCGAACACAAGCAAAATCGGCATTTTGAAAAGTAGTCAGATATGCACGTCCGAAGATTAGTTAGGAGTAATATTATAAGACTTCCTGCTACTGCCTTAAAAATGACAGCGAAGGATAATTCGTTCACGGAATCCTGAATTGTACCGAAAAAGATCTGCGGCTACTTGTGAATCGCGTCGTAGCTACTGTTTCTTACTAAAATTATGCACTTCCACTGGCACTTTCACGGAATTCAAATCGTGCGAAATTTACATAAGTAATATAAAGTTGCGGTATGACACATGCGTAACCAAAATTTCAGTTTTCTCCCAAGAAAGATTGCAAATGGACGGAGGAATGATTAAGGTGATCCGCACACTGTAATTCACTTCGCCCAGTTCTTCATCATGTCGATGGGCAGCGGGAAGATAATCGTCGAGTTCTTCTCCGCTGAGATTTGCGTCAACGTCTGCAGGTAGCGCAGCTGCAGGGCAGCCGGGGACTCTGATATGATGTCGGAGGCGTCCTTCAAGGCCTGCGACGCCTTCTGTTCACCTTCAGCCGCAATGACCTTGGCGCGAGCCTCGCGCGTAGCCTCAGCCTCCGCAGCCATGGCTCGCTGAAGCTGCTGAGGTAGCCTGACGTCCTTCACCTCCACACGTTCAACCTGTTGGCATACCCAAGTTCATAATGATTGTCGATAATTATTGCAGCTATACGCATAGTCTATGGCAATACCTTAATTCCCCATGGATCAGTAGCGAGATCAAGCTGCTCCAAGATAACCGCAGCCGTGTGCTCTCTGTCGGAGAGGACGTCCGAGAGGTTCTTGGTGCCGAGGATGTTGCGCAGAGTGGTGGAGGCGAGCAGCTGGGTGGAGCGGGCGGAATCGCTGACGTTGCACACTGCAGCCATTGGATTCTGCAAGAGGGATAACAATGGAAATAATCAGACTGTCTTGACGATTTGATCTAGACGAGGAAGACCGGAAGAAGGGGCAGACGACACCCTTGTTGTAGGGTTTCTCCTGGCCATTCTTCAGGCTATTGACGAAATAGGCTCGTCATTGTCTCCATTGCGTAGAGTAGAAATACTGAACTGCGAGAGTAAAAAGAATCGTCGCACCATCTTTTGGCTGGGTCGTGATGAGAGCAAACCATCATCCCGAAGGTTCCCATCTTGCCCGATCAGAGACAAGCGGGACCCCTCAAGAGACGAAAGCCTATACTCTCCCAAAGATTGGGGTTCCGGTCAAACCATTGGGTATCAACCCAAGGGCTTCCCGGGAACTGTTTCCTTACTCTTTCGTTCAAGCACGAAGTTATGCCTTGATCGAAATCGATATCAAGCAGTGTCAACGTGCCTTCTTCTTTGGAGAAACAGGGAATCCATCACCGGCAAGTAAATGTTTCGCACCTTTCGCGACGAAAGATAAGGCATTTATTTTTTTTAAACGTTCATATCGACTCCTGCGCAAGAGTATATTTACTAGGTATCACTGGCACTCAAAGGTCCACCCAGCTTTGTGATATGTGCCTGCATCACCATCTGTTGGTGAGTCTAGCTACTCCACGAGAGCTTTCTCTCAGCGTCACTTGATGTCCCTACCGCAGTTCCTCACACATCTTGCCTGCCTTTCCCTGCACTGCCTTTCTCTGAGGCCTCTCACATTGTGCATGCACCCCGAGACTCTCGGAAGGATCGAGACGCATTCATGAGTGCAGGAATCCTGCTCCAGTGTTTGGTACGGGAAATTTTTTTTAGATTTCTAGTGGAAGTTGGTCTTCAACAGGCAATGTAATCTTAGGGAAGAGCTGTATCATATCCTTGTCAATACGTCTTCACCGGTATCCATCCGGTTGACTGGTCCGGCTGCGACCTCAAGTTTTTTGAAAAGGATTGTGCAGGAGCATCGATGAGGACACCCAGAAGCTGGTGGAAAAGAGTCCTCTTCACAGTACAGTCTGCAGCCAACACGAGGTATACTGCAGTCAAGGGCAAATCCAAATGTACTTACTTGACTTTACCTTCATCATACCCTGTTTTTATCTCCAGACCCCTCGACTTTTTCTTGCATTATCCCACCGCACTGCACCAGGTTCAAGAAACATTGTGCTCTTCTGCGGATACTACGTCTCTTTGCCCACGCAGAGCTGCAGGATCGACGGACTTTTGCAGGTTGAGGATAGAGCTCAGAGTAATGTGGTCACACACAAAATGATCGCGAAGTATTTGCTGGATGAGGGGAGGCCAAAGAAAGTCTATCTAGTTGTATGAATGGACTTCACTCTGGAGCTTCATCACATGTACGTAATATTTTCGGAGTTTCAGCGGAAATGAGGCTCTTCCAACGACGACTAACCGATGATAAATGAAAAATGGATATCCATGGAATAGCTGGTACGCTATATCTGGTATACTGGGAAGTGTCTGGCATGTTGCGACCAACTTTATTGCACAAAGCTGACAGGATTTCTGACGTGAAGAACTGCAAGATGGAGAACTTTTTCTACCACCAGCATCGGACCAATGTTCTTTTTAGTATAAAAAACAAGCTGCACCCCGTAACCTGAAGCTTAGTCCTGTGTTACCCTTGAGTGCACGAAACAGAGACCATTCATCCTCAGCTCGTACAGGGTGGGCGGGTCAGGTTCAAACTGTCAGAAGAAGGCATATTTCAGCGAATATTAACTTGTATTTATTGGAAAGGAATGTGTATGGAAAATCACAAAGGTATGACCCGCTGATGTGATGAATAGCTTTTAATTTAGCCGCAGTTTGAGGGATTGGAGGTTTCAGTTGCAGCAGCAGACACGGACAGTTTTTGAACCCACCCACCCCCAACAGCACAAAAAACGGTACAAAAGTGATTCAAAAATAATGATAAAAAACTTAAACAATATCCCGTGTTTTGCATGTAATGAGCCAGAGAGCGTCATCTTGCTGAACTATAACGCTGCACCTGTTGGCTCCTGATGTCTCTCAGCCAGGGCAAGACATCAGTCACCAACATCTCGCAGTACACGTGCTGGTTGAGCTTCACCTCAGTGAAAAATGAGAGGGTTTTTTAATCCGTGTGAGATGGCACCTGTCCTCACCTTTTGCTAATGCAGGCTTCTGTCTCTTGAAGACAGATCTTGCCTCAAGGGGGATGTCATCAAGTCACGACTATTCTATGTACACATTGCGAACTTCTTGCATAGTGGATAGCTTCTCATCTTTCAATGGGATGTGCTTTTCAATGGTGTGCAGACGATCAATGAGCTGCATGATCATTGCTCTTTCCTTCTTCCTGTCAATGACAGAGTGCCCAGCATGTGCCTCTTTGCCTTTTAAAAGGACTTCACCTTGATGTCATCAGACAGCAACTGCTTCACGGTCCACCTGGTTGTTTCATGCTCCATGGCGAGCTTCACAGTGCTCCCAGTAGGATTCCTCCGGGAGTTTTCACTGACTGCCTTGACCAGCTGTGGTGCCCGAATCTTTGACCTTGGCATTGTCCTCACCCTTGGTCTGCTTTCCTAGCCTCCTTTAGTCGTTTGATGACCCAAGTGGCGGAGCAGCTGATGCTGCGTTTCAGGTTGCGATGGATTTCATCCTGTTTAGCTATCCCGGCAAAAAAAGGATCCAACGGGTTCAGCTGTATCAAGAACAATCTCAGCGAGTACTCATTTTGCCGTGACAACAAAACAAGTTCACGTGTTTTGCCGATAGCTGAAATTGCTTCTCGTAAGGAAAGCTGAGATCCTCTGGAAAGAGTCATGGCTAAGCAATTTCTTCATACCCTGTGGAACTTTGTGCACCTTCCGTACTGTGTTGAATCGGTCAGCTGAGGAAAAGTGAGAGGTTAACATTCGAGTCGTCAGCAGTGAATGCAAAAAAGCTGAGCAACGGTCTCGGATGGTTCCTTTTCTACTTCCAGCCAGAGAATCTCGATGCCGTCCCATTGTCAGTTTCTTGGCAGAGTCTCCCTCCAGCTTTCCCAAAGCTACTGAAGTCTTCACCTATACCTATACCTTGGCAAGGTTAATGTTAACGTTAAGTGCCTCCGCCAAATTCCTCCAGTCTCCTTTCTTGAGTAAGAGCAATGGTTCGAGCCCTAAACCTACTTGGAATGGTTCTTGCACTTGCCAGCATGTTAGAGCATGAAGGCAAGAAGTTCCGAAAGGTTTGTTCCTGTTCCTCACTATGATAAATGACGACTTTCCGTGTTGCACTGTACTCTGCCACATGACTACAGGTACTGCACTACTTTGGTAAGCATCCGGTGGTCGAACCGGTGTGCACTCATGTGATTAATCACGTCTCATTAAAACTGAGGGAGAGATGAAGTCGGTTGGAAAAAGATGGCAAAAAATGCGTCGGCGGCAAGTTTCACGGGGGATGGGTGGGGTGCGACCGATGCTCAGACCCCCCCAAAAAAGTTGTGTGTGTGTGTGTGTGTGTTTTTTTTGGGGGGGGGACACCACGAAATCCATTTTGCACAAGAGGTCAAAAATGGTGTACAGACAGTTTACGCCGAATTAAGCGTCACCGATGCATCAAGTTGTGTCAGGGACGAAACGGAGTCTTGAAGGAGCTTGGGCAGCCACAAGTTATGGTGCTGACAACAGAATCACCGCAGAAACTGGAAGCCGACTGTTGGATCAAGCTGTCTATAGATGGAAAATGGACAAGAGAAGCCAAGGAACAGTTTGATTGAAGGGGGTCAACACTTTCTCACACCTGTTCATGCTTCATTTGGCACTAGTTTTATTGCACCCTTCTTGAATCAACTAGTGGCACCTCTGTAAAGGCTATTTAACACCCACTTACTTGCACTTTTTAAGGAGATAAGTGGCGTAAACCACGTCCAAACTGCACCAACTACACGCCCTGCACCACACAGCATGATATGAAGCTGATGGAATAGGAGGCTGACTAACAGTGGGCACAATGGCCGTAGCAGTGACGATGAAGTGGGGTGAAGGACTGCAGCACATCATAATACCAGTATTCAACACTGCAAAGGTGCTCTGACAATAATATGGCGGCAACACTTTGATAACTTAGGCTGGACTGACTAGAGCACCTGCAGCAGCCAGACTGGCCTTTCATACGGTTCGCATTCCCAAGGGCAATTGGCAGGGTGCCGTGCGCACCTCCCGAATTTAACTTCAGAGCTACATCTGCAAGCACATTCTGGGGTTGTGCCTCATCTGCGACTACCACACGGCACAACATCGATGATAATTATTATCACTGTTTCTCCAACAGATGCAAAAAGATCATCGTGGGATCTAAGAAGCGCCCTGGCAGGCCGTCACTTGCACATAGGGCATTAATTGTGGAGTGATGCAGCACCTCGGTTTGAAACTGAGTGACTTCATCACTTACTGACTTTTCATTCCTTTAGGTGCTTTCATCTTGGCATCACCTCGTATAAATTGAGCATATAAATTTGTATGTGCGTTGTGAAATAGATGCCAGATCTCTCACATACGTGTCCCCCAAATGATGACATGACTACCAGTCAATTGGGTGAAGAGGTGCTGGAAAACTTCATTCCCTTTGATAAATGGGCACACCACTTCATAGCACTAAATAATGCTCTACATTAACTTTAGACATTTACGGTAGTCGACGGACTTACTGCTAAACTAACAAATTTCACAAAAACAACCCACAGCACTGAGAAATATAACGTTTACTGTACCTGAATCTTGTAGTAGACAACGGCATCAACTGCGACTGTGACAGAGTCCTTCGTGAGGATCTCCTGGGGTGGGACGTCGAACGAGACAGTCCTGAGATCCACGACAGAGATGGTGTCAATGCAAGGGATGATGAAGAAGAGGCCGGGCCCAACCGCGCCACCCTTTTTCACGCGACCCAGGCGGAAAATCACCGCGCGCTGGTACTCCTGCAATCGCACGGATCAGTAGTAGTCAACACTGAGCACAGTTCTTTGAATGATATGCAGGACAAGCAAGTGATCAAGAGATTTACATCATGTCGCATTCACGGTCCGGATGGGTTTTTCACAGGTGCGTACTCAAGTGGTGGGAAAACGACAACCACTATCATCAATGTTCCAGGTCATCAAATCCTCCTCACAACTCAATGTAAAGGATAGTTAAGTCATTCATGGAGCGTGCGTACCCAGCACCAAACATCTTACTACAGTATGTACTACACACGGTGTCGATCAGGGCGTATAGGGAACATTTCACATCCTTTGTTTCTCCCAGAGAGCTGGGCAGATGTCAATCATTTCTTACATGATTTTGCTGGGAATTGTTCCGACACTGATATGGTCAGTTGAAATCTTGAAAATTCTTCGTGTTTGCTCTGACTAATGTATCAACAGTATGTGGACTGCTGTGCTGCCGGGGGGCACGTCCAGTGAGTACACGTACGTACACGCATCGGTCATACTAAATGTTATCACTCCTACAAGTAAGCAGGTAGCGTCACTCTTATTAAAACAAAGCACAAGTCATTGGACCCAGTCAGGGTAACCCTAAGTCTGCTCTTCCAAGTTGGGGCCTGTATCGAAGTTGTGCAGCGTGAGGTTCATTATGATGAGATGAGCAGGTGCGCGTATGACGTGATTTCCGGTCTAGCACAAAAGCTATACTGCATTCATTCGCCCTTATGTTGTAATGCCGGCCTGCGCATTCTGCTCACTTCCTCTCCGCTAAGTAATTCGAACTGAACAGTGCCGAGGGTATGGACCAGGTGAAATTCCCCTCTACGTATGAGCCGTCTTTGATCACTTTAGTCGCTGCACAGTTAAGAAAAAATTGTGCCTCTCGTCTTCCTACCTGCACCTGCCTGATGACCATCCAGATTGAGAGGGGCAACGTGACGATGATGAGCAGGATGGAGAGGAAGGTGATGAAGGCGCCGATACAAGCGCCGCAACCGCCTTCGTCATCTGCCTAAGATGTGAACAAATTATAAGGAGTTCTCTGATACTGACCGTGTGCGTCGAGTCACTTACGTGCCCGCTTGCAACGTTGTAGCTGTAGGAGGAGGTGGCGCGGGGATGACCTGCACGGCCGCGCTCGGCGGCGTCGCCATCTTCGCTGCTGGTACCCATTCTGAAGAGACACTAGTATGTAGTTCCAAGATGTGGATTGGGACTTTAGCTTTTGGAATCTCAAGAACGTTTGCTTCTCAGTCTAAAAGGCCCCTGAGTAGTGTTCTGACTGGCATTGGATAAGTAGCTCTGTCTCTCCCCGAACAACCGGACTGGAAGCGCGGGAAGCCTGTGACGCACTCTCCAGCAGCTGAGGCGTCTACTGGTAGAGCATCGCTCGCCGCGGGATGCGGGTGCGTCAACCGGGTGTTTATGAATATACAATTCCGTGCCCCACCCAAGGTTGTCCCACCCCCCTCACCCACGCTTGGACGAATGTGGTCCGAGGTGTGTTTGCGGTGCTCCTACCTGTCCGCTGTCGCGCGTCTACTGTCACCCTTCATACGGACCTTCCACTTGTGGTATGTACACGTTGACCTGGAGTTGCTGGGCTGCTGTTCAAAGGAGTGAGCGTGACGCAGACACCCCAACTTGCCCGGATACTTTCAAGTAATTACACTATGTTTAAAGAGCTAAATTACGTGAGAAGAGGAGAGCGGATTTTTAGGTGAACTGTTAAAGGTCTCAACGTGAAGCACTGCGTGAATCAAGTCTCTCATGGCATGACTCGTCTACTCACATTTCGCCAGAACAATTTTAGGAACATGTTATCTATTAAATCTTCTGTTGTAAGAGAGAGTAGACATTGAAGCATAATGGCCTTTGCACATGGACACAACCGGTCCGGCAGTACATGAACAGGGTCCTCAATTGCCTTGAACCACTCGCTTTGAGTCCCAGTCAAAAATCATTTCAGAGTCCGGTCATTACTTCTGTCCACAAGCCCCCCCCCCGCTCCTTATTGCACTAAAGAATGAGAATGTTTTGACGGCGGAAAGCAAAAGATTATTGCAATGTTATCCAAGGCAAACAAATGATGAAGAACAGGTGCTTTTCTTTCTTCCTACGCAGGTGAAGCTTTTCTCTCCATCCCAAGTGTGATGGGATGAATAAAGCAACTACATAGCTGCCCTCACATACACATGAGCTGTCACAACAGCGGACCAAAGGAGGAGCCTCGAAGAAGACGAGCTGACGTTATGGAGGAACGGCCGCTCCCACAACAGCTACTGCATCCACAACAACAGCCAAGCCCACCGCAACTCACCTGGACGCCGCTGGACTCTGCTCCACTTGTATGAGGATGGCTCTGTCACTGGCGGTGGTGGCAGCGTTACTGACAGTCCTGGGTCTGGCGTCGGTCGCGATGCGGGGGCTGTCCAGCTTGAGTTGACTCCTGCTGCTATCAGGCAATAGCAGCGTAGAAGAAGAGTACTGAATTCGCTCCACGAGTGTTATCAACACAGAGTCAAACGCAGCAGTGACGCCACCTCCTCCTTCACTCTCAGCCTGTTGCTTGTGAACGCCGCGGGAGCGCGTAAGAGAGGCGAGGACGACAGAGAAGCGTTATTGTTAGTTCCTATTACTCATCACAAGTTCACGTGCTTGCTACAAGTACTTGTTGCGAACCTAGTATGACAAAGGAGTTGTTGGAATTTCCAGGTACTCAAGACTAGGTCGAAAAGAGAAGCAGGCCTCGTCTTAGGCCCCAGACAGGCCTAACTACACAGGTGGGGGAAGAGGGATTTTTCGGCCAAACAATGACACGAGAGAAGAAGCCACCAGGAAGAAAGCATAAATGCCATGGCAGCAATGACGTCATCAATGTTTTTTCCTACTTTCTATCGCGCTGCACGCAAACTGAGGCAATTGCGACGTCGTCCAGACTTTGATCATGATGAAACACACGATAAAGGCCACGGCAGCAAAAGCAAAAAAAGTCTCCTGACGGCGGCTCAGGTCATGGCCGAGTGCGTCACTTCGAGATGTAGTCTGCGTCGATCCTGGAAAAGAAGGGCGGAGAGTCCAACTGTCGGTTAGAAGTAAAGAATTGACTGATAAATTGACGTATTGACGTATATGAATGTAGTAATGGAACGTTGAAAAGACATATAGTAGGATTGGAGTTTCCGCGTGCCTGTGTGACCTTTGCTCGTTCACACAGACATTCGAGCCATTGAAACGCATTGTCAGGTCCGCACGAATCTTTGCATGATGTCGATCGGTGCTAAATCATTCCGAAAACAGTTCGACACGTCACAATTTCGTCTTATCGCATGCGACCCGACCGTCTTCTACCAGTGTCCTCGCTGACGTAATCGAGGTTGCGACGACCACAAAAGGCTGAGCCCATGAAAGTTGCATAGGGTTGGGCCACGGCAACTCCACCGTCGTGATACCTTTCTCGGTGGGCAACTTTTTTGTCCCTCACTGGGCGCGAAAGGTTGCGTCAATCCCTATGCACTTTCGTTGCTCTTCATGTTATCGCACACGTCAGCTATGGACTGTCTGTGTCAGCGTAGGGGCTGGGAAAAAAGTGCCCTCATTGGGATTCGTAATCCCAGTTTAACAGGATTACGCATGGACTGTGTCAAGAGACGCATTTCACGTATCTCCAGCGCAGTAAAAGTGCTGTGAGCAAGCCAGGATATATGACTCGTGGAATGTGCATCGAACGCCACCCAATATTTATCGATCGTTCTCTTGCTGAAAACGCTGTGTGTATATACATGCATACATACATGTGCTGCGGGTGCTGTTGCTGTCAGCCTCTAGAAGGATATCTTCTCGTAAATGACGATACTTCTGAAAGTATGGCCTTGAGACAAAATCCCTTTTATGAATGAATTTACATTGATAAGACTCATTTATTTACGCTTTGGCGTGTACCTCATTTCCTGCGAAAGTTTATGCATCACCTGTTCAAAATTATTGACATTATTTGGGCAAGATGATTCATTTTGGCCATCACTTTAAAGAGCTTCGCTTTGCTATTTTTCTCAGATCAAAGTATTTCCCAAAGTTTACTGAGCAATTCAATGCTGAAAAGTTTAACTAAGAGTTGCTTAATCGTGCAATGAAAAAGGGATAGAAAGTATTTATTACTGATTATTAAAAAAATACGATGCGATGAAGAATCTCCTGCCTATGTTAATTGCTTTCAGCTCAGCGACCGCAAAATGTTGCAGAATATTAAAGACACCAAATTAACTACAAAAGTGTCGATTTTAAATGAGAAAAACAAGTTATTCTTTTCAATTTTGGAATGAAAAGCAACGAGAAACAGTTGGACTATATTGCTGGCAGCAGAACGACCGTCAGTGGTGTTGTCGTTGCCCAGAACGCTGGCGCTGCCCCGATCGTCGTAGACGTCTGCACTGTCGTCCAACAGGGTCTAAGTGTTTGTTTGGGGGCGGACGTAGTGGAGGGAGAGTTGCAGTGACAATCCTGTTGTCGAGACGCTACGAGATGTCTATTAAGTGAAATCGAGATTCAGTGATGCCAATTTGAGACTACTTCAGGAAAAAGTCCAATTTTTCATAATTAGTACGAATAGATGATTTATTTTATTAATGATAAAGTCGACGTCGGATCAAGGTCCATGATCTTGACAAGGTAACTGATGTTGCAGCTGCTGTAGACATTGTCGGCGTCGTAGACGATGCGACTGTCATGGAGACCGTTGGTGCAGAGCGCGGACGATATTGACGACGTAGGATTGAAATCCGTTGAGGCGTGTCAATAGTTTCGGGCTCAACTACACTTCCCGCCAACACAAGAAAAGGCCTACAGCAGGGTCCTCGTCGTAGTCGGCGCCGTTGCTCCTTTCTGTAGCGTGTTACTTCTCTATGCGCATGCAGTTGCACGACATAGAGGTGGGCCTACAGGAAAGAGGCAGCAACTGCGCAGTAACAAATAGGCCTAAAACGTCGATGATAGTACTAAGTGCAAGGCGGCCAACACGCTGTCGCCCCCTCACATGATCATGTTGAGTCACTGATTTCACACGTTCGAAGGAACAATGAGATGCTCACAATTTACCAACTAATCCGGCGGAAAAATGTAATATTTCATACTTGGTGAGCTCTACAAATTGCTCACGTAAGGAAGTTACAATTTTTTATCATTACGCACAAAAAGAAAGCCATCCACTTTAATAACATAGCGGGTGTTCCCCCCAAAATGGCCTCCCTGAGGGAACGTAACTCTCATACGTAGAATGAATGTGAGTAGCACAGTGGTCTGAGACGGTCTCTGTCTATTTACAATTGTTTTCCTGACATTAAGGCACTCATTTGACACTTGATATGTTTTCCACCAAATTTACGTCAAAGTCACCTTTGACACTTGATCTAGTAGAAGGCATTTCTGAGAACACTTGATGTCACAAAAGCAACCAGACGGGAAGCTGCTGGGTAAAGTACAAGAAGAAGACCTTCAAGAAGTGTCCAACATCCGCATAGCCTGACAAGCCCACGTGGCAAGTCTTCATCCAAAAGACCAATTTTTATCATATCTCTATGCTCAGCATTCGGGGACAACAGACACCCTGTGTGGGTTTTTTTCGGGGCAGGAAGGACACTGCACGCTAATAACGTCCATTCTTTCAGGTACTCACACGCTAAAGGACAGGTTTCAGGATTCAGCTATTGATTGAACAAAGTACCCAACGGTCCAAGGTCAATGTCTTTTCTCGCTCTTTCTACCTCCTGCCAACCCAACCAAACCCAAAGTCCGTCACTGAAGGACACATGAAAAATGCATGAGGCTTTGTTGATATACACGTACGAACGAAGCTCTCTCTCCCCCTGAAATAACTGTGACGAGCTCATGTAAGTGCGCACGAACCACTTTGTGTATTTCCTCTACCACCATACGATGGAAGAGACATAGAATTTGATGGGGTCGTTCCTGGACACAGCTCCGAGTGACACAAGTCCGTTAACACAGGTCTCCATGAATTGTCACTGACAGTATTAAGTGGAACGGGCTTACTTAGCTGCTATGCCGAAAATTGCCCTCAGACAAGCTATATTGAAGGGGAGAAACAGTTCTCTAATAGGTTTAGTTTATACCCTAAATTGACATAGCTCAACAATTTTGTATCTATTTGCTTGCAGCATGTTCTTCTTTTCTGGATAATGCTTATTCCTGTAAGTGAGAATCTAAAAAAATATTCGTGAACTCGAAACGTAACCAATCAGAATTGAGACGCAAGACACTTCTTATGCCAAGAAATAATCGTAACTGTATTCAACGCTTTCACTTTAACAACACCAAAATATATACGGGAAATTCACGATCGAATGGGACAATGAAAGGTTTGGCGCTTTCTCCTTCGCCAAGGAAGCGTCCAATTAAGTTGACGATGCCATACGAAGTTGTACTAGGCATAACTTTGTTTTTCTCTGACCTAAGTTGCACATTAAAAGGTAAAGTTCGTATCCATGGGGACTTCCCACTTTCAAACATGACTCCACGAGAAGCTATAACAAGTAGAGATAGTTCAAATATTTCCCAGGTAAATAAAATCTTTCACACATCCAGCATGCCCTCAAGACAAGTTCGGGTCCAATCTGACCAAAATAGTCGGCGAAGATGTCCGTTTGGATCGTGAATACCCAGTACCATCATTCAGGACGAAGGAATAGAATTGAGTCCCACAGTGTATCACATTGTTATAACATTTAGGGGTGGAGGTGAGGATTCAAATGCAACTTGGTCTTACTGTACTTCGCATATATGCATATCAAAAGGACTCGGCATTTCAGGGTTGAAGACTAAGTGCGCAAAGAAAACCGCCTCATTCGTACCAGACTCCTAAAATGCTAAGGATCCTTTATCACAGGGTGCAGAAACTTGTATCTTTACACAAAATATCAGCTTGGAACTAACCATGTACCTAATAGCATGTTTTACAAAGATGACCGTTTTCCACAGGCACTGTGAACACCCGGGCCAGTAATGTTAGCTCGTACTTGTTCAACACTAGTCCTGTGTTCAATTAGTAACTGTGTGTTCTGTCGAAGCTGGGATTACTGCGACTAGACCACTTCTGCAGCTCTTGCATCTGTTTCACTGTGGACACACGACTATTTGCCCTCGTCTTCCTGGAACTTCGACCAAGCGTCGTTGAGCTCAGTAAAGATCATCTTGGAGAGCTCCTCGTTTTCAGTGCCCAACTGCTTGTCTGGGTGGACGGCGAGACATGCGCGTCGGTACATCTTCTTGACGTCATCGAACGTCACCAATTGGTGCATCTGACACGGGGCCGGCCAGCGGTTGCAGTCAGGCCAAACGACCTAAAGGAAAAATTAAGTACCGGGTACTTCAATATCCTTGGGCATTTCCCCCCCCCCACCCCAGAAATTGCTAGCCTGCGGTGAACTCGTCGAAGTTAAACTAGGGGTCGTTGAGTATCAATTGATCCTTAACTGTCTAATTAAAAATCAAAGTCGACTCTCTACGATGAGCAAAGCATTGTCCATGTCCTTACACAGGTGGCAGTTCTTCTGCTTGCATTGCCAATCTTCAGAATGCTGTCATTCATCATTCTACTGCTGATCCCCTGCACTTGCCTTCTCAATGCCCCGCATCATGTCGAGTTGGAAAGACACAATAACAAGATCGTTGACATTCTCATTGCAGAAACAAAGAAGGTTTTCACAAAATGCCCACGTCTACCTGAGAAGTTCAAGGATTCCTGCCAGGTTCCCCTCCTACCAACAGCAGGGGTGATTCGCTGAGGTTCATGTTGGAATCTCATTTTGCAGAGAACTTTCAGACTGCCCACGGGGTCTTTCCAGGACTTCCTTACTGTCAAACGAATGAGATTGACTGAGTCCCATGTGCAGGACAACCTCATTGTTCAGTGTAAAGTAGTCTAATTGGCATATTTCATGGCATATTTTTATGCACATTTCATGGCTGAAAAGGTTGCTTTTGGGGTTTTTTTTCCCCACCTCAATTCATCACACAAACGTTACAATATGCTGAAAGCTTTTAGAGGGATACGCACAAAGCCGATCTCAATTTTGAGCGTGTTTCTGATGCAAAAACCAGCTGGTGTTGATTTTCATGAATTTTGACACGACTTTAGTGACAAAAAATTGCGCCAGAAACTTTGTGACCCCACATGAACTGAGCATGACTTTGCATCAGAGCTCAGATATCTTGTTTTCACTTCGTCGTACTGTCATTTAAAAGTCATGCTATACCACAAAATTAAAGCCTAGACGAGACTCAATCTCGTGAATTTGTCTCCGTTTCCTTACAGCATGCACAAGTATGCTAAAAGTGGCACTAAATATGTGCACAAGGACATATGACTCACTCGATGATTTACTTCTGAAAGCGAGTGAAAGTTGAAGTTGTATCTTTACCGTATGCAATGAGCAGAGCAAAGCCCGGAGGTTCCTGCTTTTGCCATCTTTCCACTCAAATATCTTAGCTTCATTGGGCGTCATTGCCTTCTTGGTCTCCTCTTTCTTCATCTCCCCGATCGTGCGGTTACTCTGATCAGAAGTGGGGGTGAAGCCGCCTAACAAAGAAAGCAACCTCAAAAGATTCCACTACCAACTTGGAAGCCCTGTTTCAGCAATACCCAACAAGTCCTCAAAGGTGGCCTTAGACGCCGGCTTTGTTGCTGCCTCTGGATTTGTCTGAAAGAAGGCGCTGTTGTAGTTGGGCCATTGATGCTGCTGTTGCTGCGCCTTCTTCTGATGTGAAGCTTTGTTGTTAGAAGCCGCGGTCTTATGAGATTCTAGATCTAGGTTGCTGAGCATGTCTTCTACCAGCTTGTCAGAACTCTTTACAGTTGGAGGAGCCTGAGGAGCGAGGAGGCCGCCAAAATCATCACTTGAAGTAGTTGTGCTGCCGCAGCCGAACGGATCCATTTTGTTGATGTGACCATTGCTGATGCCGCCGCTAACAGCGCCGTTACCAGCGCTGTTAGCAGCGCCGCCATCACCACCCCCTAATAGGTCGCCCAATAAATCTCCCTCTTGAGTACCTATGAGACAGTGGTTATTTTCAGTGCTAATGTAAATGTACAAGTGCGTACGTACCAGTCTGTACACGTAACGTTACTTACGGACAACGTCTACGGTCTTACCTCCAGCTGGCGCCGGCATTGGAACCCTGGGCGCTGCCGACGACGACGACCAAGCTGCTGCGCCTCCTGACGACGACGACGAAGGCGAAGGAGAGGATAGCCCACCGAGGAGATCGCTAATCACCGGATCACCGGGATTTGCAGAAGGTTGGGGAACTCTCGGGGTCACTTTTTCTTCGTTGGTGCTGCCAAACCCACCTAACAAGTCTTCCAAACGAGCTTCTTGCCGTTTTCCCGACGCCTCTCCTGTGAGGTCAAGCAAGATCTCGTTGTCCCTATTCTGTTTAGAAGCGAGGTCATCCAGATCCACAAGCGAGGTTGGCTTCTGTTGTTGCTTTAGCCGATCAATCGGCGCCTCAAGTCCAGAACGTTGGGTTTCGCTCAATCCAGCGATATCCACCAAAGAAGAAGGCTTGGGCATGTCACTTAAAAGAGGGTTTTTTTAATATGGGCACGTAGTAATTCCAATTGTAATGAAGAACGATTATATGCACACAGTACTACACCCCATGCATGGTCAGTACCGTAGCAACAAAAAGTACCTGCCGGGTTGATGCTTGTGCGACCTCGGTGGTCTCTTTGGTGCTTCTTCTTCTTGTATGTCCTCGTCCTGTCGTCGGTTTTCCTTGTGTCCCAACGACCCCATCACCTCAGAGAACTCGGTCTTTCCTGAGAAGATTAACTCCGGCCGACGTTTTTCCGGCAACAGGTAAGGGAACTTAAAGCTCCTTGGAGAATCTTTGCGGGCAAAATTAACCGAGACAGAAAAATCGGCAGGGATCTTTTCAAGTAGCGGGGTCGTCAACCCGTCAATCTCATGAGTGGGGAAACGCACGTACGAGCGCGAGTCTGGTATCGTCGACGGATTGAAGTAAACTTGGCAAATCTTGATCCCGGATGCACCAGAGGATGAAAGGAGCCCGCCAGCGAAGGATTGCCTGGCGTGAAACACCATGACAGTGATGTCGCCTGGAACAAAAATCCGCTGCAGTGCACAACCAGCACAATCGTTGCGCTGTTGCCTGGTATGCTTACCTGGCGGCACCTTGATGTTGGTTTTAAGTATGGCCTCACCGTCGTAGGGCGTAAAGAGAGTTAGGGAAGTGTAGTCTTTGAATGACGAAGCCACCAGTTTGCCGTCACAATACACCTAAGTTATAGCAGGGGTCAGTCACAAGGGCATTAACAGAACGGACAGACTGAACAACCTCGACGAAGGGTCTGACACCGTCTCCAGCCTTAGTAAAAAGCGGGACCGGTTCCAGGATCACGGAGTTGAGTGTCACTGCCTGCTTGCACAGGTGAATCTGCGGACCGGATCTGAAAAAGAACAATTGTAAGCTGTGTCCGGTCGGCGCCCACATGTTTTCTCACCTGATCGCTTTCTCCAACTGCTTGAGGACGTTCCTCTGGCCGAACGAGAGGACTGGCTCGCAACGCTTGTGCTCGAATAAGGCAAGGGCGTCTCGGTGTCGGCTGAATACTTTGGTGGCCAACAAGATACTAGTTACAAGCATCGCAGTATTCGACCTGTAGGAGTATAGTTGAATCAACCCCCCCGCAAAAAAAACACTATATCTCCATGGACAGACTTACCTTCCGTCCAGACAGTGCACGGCCACGACGTTGTGCTTGTTCTGGCCCAGGTATTCCAATACTCTCATGGTCATTGTCAACAGCTGCTCGACAGTCGGAGTCAACTAAAATACAAGGGTAAAGCAAGACGTAATTCCTTCGTCAATTGGTGACGATTTTTATAATCTACCGTGCTCGTCCAGTTGGCATCGATGACTTTTCCCCTAGCGAACCGCGCTGCGTGGTACTTCCTCTCGCATAGGTTGACGACGGCGTAATGGTCAGCATGGTGATTCTCCAAAATCTGCCGCACGTCGTCCAGCTGAAAGGGTTTTATCTTATTAAAAAACCCGCTCCACGGCGCTCGAGAGTCACTTGCCTGATTTTTGTGCGTGAGGTCGATTCCTTCCGCAGGGAAGGACATGGCGACGAGTTTAGAGGTGACGACGCTGAAGTCGAGGTCGCGACCAGCGGTAATCAAAGAGCCAACTAGCACTCGCGTCGAATCCCTCACTTTCCCCAGCATGCTGTAGAGCACATAGAAATAGAAGTACATTACTGTATATTGCTCTGGATTACATTGCTAGTGCGTCGAACCTGGACCCAGCTCCCTTGAAAGTGCTGAACAATCCATAAGCGGTGCTTGAAGCATTTGGCTGACGTTGACTTCTGGATGTGGGTACTGGCGGAAGCTGAGGCTGATACGCTCCTTCTTCGGTTTCGGTGACTTCAACTGTTAGCAGGGGATCGTCTGACGGGGTAGACGTCAGTTCAAAGTCGATGGGAAGCTCCTAAGTAAGTGGGTAAGAGCGACAAATGTGTCATTTTAAAACTGTGCCTCCAAAGTGATATTTACCAGATCCCACTCGCTGAGCACTGCCACCTGCCCCAGATGCTCCAATGCCTGTTGGGCAGTAGGCCTTAGACTGGGATCGATGGCCAAACACTGCCGTATGAGGTCATGGAACATCACATGCGACTTATCCCACGTAGGGATTGTGTAGTTAGCGTTGATGATCCTTAGTTTAGCCCCATCTTCGAAAGGGTGTGAATGAAAGGACAGTTGGTACAATAGGCATCCCAGGGCCCAGACGTCTGCAGCAACGCCCACCCGATGGTTGCTCCATACGTCCAACATCTCTGGTGCCCGGTACATCGGGGTCGTGTGGCGCTCAATTTCCTCTCCCATCTGAGTACGACGCTGCATGTTCCTAAATTGAGTTGGCATGTGAGACAAATTCCTTGAGGACTACAACTTCTCCCTTTACCATGTCTCGTCCGGCTCATGCGTCTTTGTGGTGGCGCTTCCGAAGTCGCACAACTTGAGCCTACCCTCCTTGTCAACCAGAAGATTCTCCACCTTGAGATCTCTATGGGCTATGGGAGGAGTCGATCGGTGCATGAAGTTCACAGCCTCGAGAACCTATGAGATACTTTAGTCAAGCACAGATGTTGCACAGTTGGCTTTGAAGGTATGGACTCACTTGGAAGAAAATCCTTCCTACTGTTACTGGCGGATAAGGCCCTGTTCTGGACGACAGGCATTCGTACAGGTTAGTAACGCAGAGCTCTGTAAGAAGAAGGAACTCTTCGCACTTGGTGGCGGAGAGGCCGCGATCCAAGTTGGCCGCCGTCACGAACTGCATGATGTAGGGGCAGGGCTTTAAGCTCTTCAGGAATGCAATTTCTTGCACAATTTGGTCTTTCTTCTCCTGAGAGGAAAAGAAGAACTCTTTATAAGAACCGCTCTTCTCTGCTGTATTTATACAGTGTTACGTTTCTGGATGACTCACCTGATCTACCGCCAGCAGCCGCTTGAGCGCCATGCCTTTGCCGGCATGATTGCCAGCGTTCTCGTCGCCTACGACGGAGTAGACGAAGGCGAAGCCGCCCTCTCCGATCCTTCGTTTGACCCTGACACCGACGCCGCCCACATCCACACGGGAGCCAACAATCGCATCCTCGGCCGAAGAGACCGCAGACGTCGGGGACACGTCCTCTGCGGCGGCGTCGCCGCCAACCCCCAGCTCAGAGGAGATGTAATTCAGGGCAGACTTTAACATAACGTCGTCAATAGTGGGGGCATCACACTGATCTCTAGGGAGAAAGACTTTTGTTCTTCGAGTCCTCGGTCTCGGCTGCCTGGCTGGAGATCAGAGAGAGAACCACAGACCTGAAAAGCTAGGCTGCCCTTCCAGACTCAGTGATACAGCAAATTTCAGCTGTTGTGAAGCCCAAGTTCAGAAGTTTCGATAACGGTAACGCAACCTATCTCTTATTCTTCTGAGCTCATTCGTGCATGCTATGAATAAGATATCTGATGATACAATTCAGAAGCAAACTAAAGACCAGAGTAGCTTCACTGGTCGCTAACTAGAACAAGCCTGCTGTGCTTTTCCGAACAAAATTTCTGGCCACTTCCTGTCTCGGATTGAACCGAATCTTGCAATCGCACTCCTAGATGAGCTTGATCGGATCAAAGACGTTCTTGTGCGAAATTGAGTGGAATAAGATAAAGATTGGGCACCTCTAAACGAATACTTTTGTGATACTTGAATCACGAACTTGATTGCACCTGGCCTCTGTTTTGGACTTTTCTTCAAGTGAGTTGTAACAGTGTACACAACATATTGGGATTAACGACAGCTGACACCTTGTCTGGATCGCTCGTCCCCCGCTCGCTCCAGACGAAGCGCAGTGTAGTCCTCAAGGTCTGTGGCGAGGACCAAGAAGGAAGGATGAAAAAGTTTTCGACAGCTGCCGCTTTTCAACCTCGCTACCTTGACTGTTGCTTTGCTTCGCTTTGCCCGCCCTTGGGGATAAGGGTGGGGAAGATATCGGCTCGATTCGACTCGACCCGATCTAACCTGAAATTTGCTCATTTCTGGCTTAAAATGAAAGTCAGTCAGCCCCAAGGGAAATATGCGACTCAAGCCACGTCTGGCCGAAGAATACATAAGTTTGAGAACACGAGAATCATTTGGGAGAGGGCGATGACTGTTCAGGAGCTTGCAACGTGGCCGGATACAAGGGATAGTAACTTATGTACAGTTCACGCTTCTGTGGGTTCTTTGACATGGACGCAACCACCATGTGAAGCATGTGGCCTTTAAGGAGGTCGTCAATGAGTAGAAAGAATTCTTTCTGCCCAGTGTCGAGCAGAAAGACAATCGTAACAGACCATGGTGTAATCAATCGCCAGCTTTGGTAGCGCCGCGTTCGCCCCCGAAGTACGTTCGTTTCTTGCATATGAAGGTATGAATGTGACGCGGAGCTGGCGGACTCACGAGCATTGTAAGAGGGTCCTTGTAAGAGTAAGTGAAGTGGTAATATCTGCATGATTTTCAATCTTGTATTTCGCCCTGAACTGCTAAGTGATGAGGTAGCACATTGTCCCTATGAAAGTCTTTAAAACATTCACTGAGTATGCATTTACTCCTCTGCAGCCCAATTCCTGGGATTCTTGAGCACGTCCACAAGCTTATCCTCTCGGCTGCCCGGCTGAATGGTGTGCATATACTCCCATTTTGCAGTTAGTGGCAGTGACATCAGGATGCTTTCATATCTGGCACCTGGAGTGTAAAGGCCAAATTTCGTACCCCGGTCATAAACCTGGAGCAATGTCAAATGTCTTCCTAAAAGAATTACCAATATGTAGCAGAGAGATCTTTACTTACCAGGTTGAATTCTGTGTAGTGGCCCCTGCGAATAAGCTGCCACTGCCTCTCCTTGTAGCCATAGGGTCCATTGCAATGCTTCTTTACAATGGGAATGTACAGCGGAATTACGGACTCCGCGCAAGCCTTCACAAACTGGAAGCAGCTTTCCTAATGGAAAGGAGTGAGTGGAGAGTGCCAATATGAGATGCGCCCCTATTTCACCAAAACCATCGGTAAAGCATGCATAGTCACCTCACCTGATCAGGCGTGTCCAGGTCATCAAAGAAGATCCCACCTACTCCTCTTGACATACCCCTATGTGTGATGGTGAAGTATTTATCACACCAGTCTTTAAATTGCTTGTAGTAGGATCTGTAAGGGAACAAAC
>JAAUXU010076010.1_pt1 | contig 26874 bp, 22 predicted proteins | sample 7278151 | NCBI WGS metagenome assembly JAAUXU01 (sample SAMN14350113, study PRJNA611818) | marine sediment metagenome | isolation source: surface marine sediment (1.8m) | place: French Polynesia: Moorea | collected 2018-08
AAGGTGCGAAGGGGGGGGGAGGTCCTCGGCGGGTCTCGATAAATTATTCACACGCGGCGAAATTGGGGAGAACAGGGAGCGAAGCTTCGGGCAAAAGGGCCATTTTCAAACGTCACACATTGCTACGGTAAAAATACAACGCAGGTGGCGGCGGCGGCGGCGGCGGCGGGGGCAACAGCATCTATGTGAGGAGATCGATTGGTGCTTCTTGGATTCTTGGAGCCATAAACTGCTACAAGGGGGGAGGGGGCAGGGGGAGGGACGGAGGGGAGGTTAAAGATAAACTATAAATAAACAGCAGTGGGAGGAAAAAGGAAAAAGTGTGCATTTGAATGAAATGATGATCAGCTGTTGCTCGTCGTCCCCCATGTCCGCCTCCACCCTGCAACAGGGTGGTGTCACGCCAAGGCCAGGAAAGACCGCGGCAGTTCTACCGAGTTCCAAAGTTAATGCTGCGTTCACAGTCTATAAGTGCATTCAGTCTGATATACACGGTCTTTCTAACTCATTTAGGCCAATCTGGTGCAGCAGTTACTTCATGATGTTCAGTGACAGCACAGTGCAATCAAATGGCAGCTGAACATTGTGGAGTAACGCTCCAAGTTTAAGATGAAGTGAGCTTGCACAAAAGCCATTGTTCCTCTCAACCCTACCTAGATGAGGATCCACGTCTACGTGAGCTCAGCCTAAGCGAGAACTGGTGCCATTTGGTGGGTGCAACGTTCTGCTGTGGCCTAAGACTTGGTAGAGATCTAGCTACATATTTGTGTACGTGTGGTACAGCGACATGTCCATACGTCAACGGTATGAGAGGTAACTCTGGCTGTAATTGATATAGAAAGTGTCTGCAGTTGTTTTCACAAAGTTATTCATTCAAATTTTGCGAAAAAATAGTTTTTAGTCCTAAAGATCAACCCCCCCCCTCTGATGTCATCACATGAATGATTCTTAGTGGTTTGTATTTGCTGGAGTCCTCATCTGGTGCGCTGTCGCATCAGATGGCAAGAACCATCTCGTCATGAATGAGAATCAATTCAAAGATTTCTGACATTTTCGAGGAATATCCTGACACCTCCACTGTAAGTGGCTGAAACAGAGCTGACCCCACCCCAGTGGAAGTGATGAGAGGTCAGAGGATTCCAGCAGAACAGATGTACGATGTACTCATCGTGGCTATATGAATGGTGCTGGATTTGGGCTCCAAAATGGACACAAATGTGCATCCTCCAATTCTCTTTTTTAAGGCAGAATTTTATTTTCGCCAAATTTAATCCCACCTTCAGGTGTGTGTGACGCACACGCTAATCGTCGCAGTTCGTGCTGCAGACGAGCTGCAGGACGGAGTTGCCGCTTTATGTAGAAGATATACACACATGTATGTACATATGTATGCATATACATAAGTCTCAGAGATCAGCATGACGAACGTGATCGATGGCTGCAATCATCCGTTTATAGCGGTTTCTGCGATGCTTCAATGACTCTAATTTCTGGTAAGAAAAAACCGTATATCTATGGTTTGGTTTTTCGTATTGGTTGGTCTCAAAAAAATACGTCTCCAGGCTCACTATTCCAATTTTATTGACATTTGGTGCATTCTCAAGGGTTGCCACTTTCTACATTGTCTACAGAAGGTGACGATTTTCACTCCGCGCACTCCGGTACATTTTATTTACTCGTAGGTGTTATTATGCAGGATGACTTCTTCGCGCCGTGGTTTAGTTTTCTTTCTGCTTCAGGAGAGCTGAAAAGTAAAAGCGCATTCGACAACGTCTGCGAATTGAAACCCAAGTGTGTGTACAAGTTTTTACCTTTCATGACCGGCCTTTGTAGCGTTTGGACAGGACCCTCCACAAGAAAGAAGAGCGCCAGTGCCAGAGAAAAGGAGGCCACGCACAAGACTATGAAGTGAACTATCTGGACAGGGGACGGCAGATCAGCTTATGCGGCTCAATTCAGCTGTAGTCATGTGACTCATACCAGACTGGAAGGCGTCATCTCAGCAACGTCTCTCTTGCTGAAGAAGAACATGGAAGTGATGTTGTAGTGAACCAAATAGGTCAAATACGTGAGCCTGGAAAGGGGCGCGAACCGTGTCCAAGACAAAAAGTCATTGACCAGACCTATGGAGCGGGGGAAATAGGCACATGCATTGACACTGGAAAAGAAATTGCGTTTGTTTCTTTAACTGACGACCTCCTCGACCAGATCCACAGGCCAGGGTGACCCAGGCCAGTGCCATGCCCCAGAGCAGCCTTGACAGCCCGTGATAGCCTGCGGAGTTCCACCGTCCATAGGCAGGGTTGGCCACAGTTCCACTCTGTCGAAGTGGCCAGGGGTAGTAGGAGATCGTAATGAGCGTAAAAATGGCTCCAATCCAACCGACACAAGTAGCAGTCTGGATAAGGAGGGAAAAGACTCTTTGGCTGCTTAAGATGACTGACATGAAGTCCTCACCTTGGTCGTTTCGAGCTTGTGGTGTGACTTCCAGAAGACAAAAGCTGTCGCTATCCCGACCAAGTAAGGCTGGAATCGCACATGTGTCTGGACATAGAAGTCCGCGGTAAAATTGAAGTCCTGTTCGGGAATATGACTGGAGAGGGCAAATATCATGGGCGGTGACAAATCCTTTTTCTAGGGTAAACTCACTCACAACATGGTCTGGACCAAAGGCAGGTGGTGCCTGAAAGCCAGGACCGCAGGCACTATGGTGAAGACGAGTATCCAGGTCCCAATCCAGCCAAGAGGAGCACTTTTTGAGTGTTAGGGGCGGTGTCAGTCACAATCCATCCATTTTCTTGTCGAATTATGACAAAAAGAGAGTCGATCTGTGTTAGCACTGGCTGGATTGTGACTGCTGCCTCTTCGGCCCCGCACAGAATTAATCCTTTCCTTCCAAGTCGATGCATTGGGATCAAAATGAAGGGCGAGAGGTAGAACATCTGTGGAGAGAGACTCAGCTATCTCGACCGGACAACATTGCTATGGCATCATGCGCCTCCCTTTGCCGGAGATTTCCATAAAATAGAATGAAAATAGGAACTTCTAAGCCAATATTGGGTACCTCGTGGTATCCTCAGGTATATATATATATATATATATATAAAGGTAAAATTTTCCATGAAATGTACCAATTCATTAGGGAAGGTAATGAGGTATACGGCATGGAAGTCTCCGGTTCTGCATGTCTCACTCTGCATGCGCCAGGACCTGCATGTCGCACGCCAGGTACCAGGTGACTCCCATGCATTCGCGGTCCCTCCTGCCCAAGAAGTTGTTGACGAAGAGTAGGTTGGCCCACCAGTTCTCCTGGCAATTGTCCCCCATCTTCTGCAGACAAAGTAATGACACATCTCACATCACAACATTAGTCAGATAAAAGTGAACTTAAAATACCATTGCAATTTCTGACCAGAATGGGCCACTACCCAAGTGAGGAGCGATACCCATGAAAGAGAGAAGTACCGCGGAATAAGGGGCTGCAAGTCTAAAAAAAGGCTGTTCAAGATAGCTTGATAGCATTCCAACCAGTTCTTGCTCTTGCACGTCCTGCTTGAGGCAGTGGGCTGACCTGATGTATCTGTAAAAGTAGAAGACTGGAATCCTGAGGCTGGTCTTGTCCAGTGCGCTGAATGCAGTGTGTGCGACTAAGAAGCCTCCAACAAAGAAGAAGGTGTCGACCGTGACGTAAATGTTGGAGATGATGAAGAACCAGTTGGTGACTAATCCCTTTTCCCACTGAAGCATGTGCACAGTAGGATCATATGCGCCACTGAATGGTTTAGACATAAAAAAACCTTTATCCCTGTGTATGGATTTTTCAGCATCCAGCTGTACATGGCGTAGATCAGGTGACCAAAGATTATCAGGAGAAGACTGATCACTTTGAGGCCATCCAGACAAGCGGTTGAGGGCGGAGATGTTTTAGTCAGTTGGAACCAGCTCGATTGCAATGAGAAGCTCACGAGGACTTTTCTGGTAGCACCAGAGGTCTTGAAACTCTTCGAGAGGTCTTGGGTAAGATCCAAAATGGTGCCCAGAATGACGAGCATTGTCAGACAGAGCAAGATGGACCTGATCAGTCCAAGATAAATGCTACTAAGAAAACAATCAGATACAAATATGAAACTCCTTACACGACAAAATAAGAGAAGATGCGAAATTTTTGCATTCTCTCTTGGTCTTCCCTAGTTTGGCACACCAAGGGTGAAGCTTTGGCATAGTATTTTCTATAGAGAAGTCGAAAGTTGCGCTCAACATCCATCTCACTGCATGAACTTGGCAGGCAGAGACCAAAAACAGGCCACGACTCGTCCAGATAAAGACTCACCAAGACCTGAAAGTGTGGCCGACATCGATTGACAGATGAAGTTTTATGAAGTTGTGTGGGTAAGAAAGTTTTAAATATCCTTTCAATCTACATTTCCTTGCGTTAGTTAAAGTCTTTCGACTTTTTTAAAAAAAGATATGAAGGGTGTAACAGCAAAAATGTCAATGAGTCTCTCAATTTCTGGCCACACCTTGGTGATGGAGTCTCCTAAACTCGGCCCGAGAGTCAAATTGTTCTAATCAACTTCTTCCTTGAACGCTTTGACTCTCGGGCCGCGTTAAAGAGACTCCATCACCAAGGTGTGGCCAGAGATTGAGAGACTCAGTGACATTTTTGCTGTTGCACCCTTTACGATCCTTGACCTCTGCTCATACTTCTATTGTCAGATCCTCTCTGTTGCTAGGCATCCAGGATGGCATGTATGCCAACCTGTAGGCCGGCTTCACCACGTTAGAGCCAGGATTGTGAGTTCCGCTGATCCTGACGGCGCAGTACTTAGTGGCGAAGGACTCGTGAGGCCAATGGGTCTCCAAACAGCTGTCAAAAGCCCCTTGAAAGATTGCCGGTCAAAGATATTCTGCAAGTCATCGCACTTTTTTGTCACCTAAAGACTTGGTGTTGCCCTTGGGAATGACAAAATCCCCTGCAATTCCTTGAACTTTGCAGAAGTCCTTTTGCACCACGTAGCTCATTACCTCGCAGAAGGTCACGGATTCAGCCCACATCCCGGAGGGAGTCTTTCCGCCAGCATCCAACACTGAAAAGGTGACCAGTCAATGATCGTTGACAGTAAGGCCGAGTTCTTACCCTTGAAGGCCCACGGACTGGCCTTGAGAAGGCCATGGACGTAGTCCAAGCTCTGGTTGAAGCAAGATTCACTCACGTTGAGCAACGGAGTCACCCCAGCCAAGAGTTGGGCAAGCCGTAAGAATTCCATATCAGTGTTGGGATCCGACAAGGCATCCACGGTGTTCCCCGGGATGACCATGTGGGGCTGAACTACGCTCCTAAAATTTTCCAACCGACTTTTTGGTACGTCCACTACTTCTGTGTCCAGGACTGTGACACCTGGTGAATAACCATATCATCACCCCACAAGTTGCACAGGTCGGGACTTTCTGTCTTACTTTTGGAGGACATCTTGGAAGCTGCTTTGAAGACTGACAGAACGTCAAGCGCCACCAACCTGTCCGTGATTGCCGCGAAGGTGGGTGTCCACATGAGAGAACTCGGCCAGACTGTTCAACAAGACGTGCTGACCATCTCCGGCATTATTTAAAAGTCACGAATTACTTACTTGTCTGGTCGAGTTGTGTTGACATGGATAGTCGAGGAAGGAAAAGCCCCAAGGAACAGAAAATAGCAGTCACCACTTTCATTTTTTCACTCTCAACTGTATGAAACAAAGTATGTCTTAACCCTCTTCGAGCTCTGCCTTACGCGTACATGTAACCACACAGGTTGTCTCACTCAAGTTGCGACTGTTTTATTGTGACCTTTTGGCACATGACTACCCCGTAGTCTTTGTTCATTTCTCAAGGAATTGAAGATTGGCAACGCTGTCTGAAATGTTTTCGTCAAGAAGCCTTAAGTTAGCAAGCAATGATTTAGGTAAAGTTGTTGTTTCTACTGGTGCTGCCAAAGATCCCAAGCACATATGCCATGTTCAAAAATAAACAAAAAGGTGAAATAAAAGAAGCTGCGTTGCACCTTAACTGTGACAACCTGTAGTGAGACCTACAATGACACATTAACTCACACGGATCCAAATTAGTGTATTCGTACTGCAGCAACTGTGCATGTGTGCGTACAAGTCATTAAGTAGTCGGGTTTTATCGCGTAAGTGATGTGGCTCCCTTGATGAGACTGCCACACCTAAAAGATGTACTGCACATACGTACATGTGTTATGCATCTACTTCAATATATAAGTACGTAAAATGTTTTATTAGACATGGGATTAATGTTTGCAGCATCGGACTTCCACTGTAGTCATCGTTCGGCCTCATCGAGGCCAGAACGAGTCATGAAACTATGCTGTGGCATGGCCAACATTATAATCATAAACCGAGTACCATGTTGTGTGCAGTCTACGAGGTATGAACGAGGTACGTGAAATTTTACTTGTCTTAATCAAAGCACAGATGTATACGTAGTACATGAGAAGAAGAGACAGCAGCGTTGAGTGCACTACTACAGGGTGCATCTGAATGAGCGTCGCTCAGAATGTCTCTTTTCGTTGTCAACAGACGTCTACGGTGCAGTTCAGTCAGTCCAACTTTGATGTCGTAGATATTTATACCGTAATGGGGTGGGGTTTTTTTTGGGGGGGGGCAAACTTTTTTTTTTAACTTTATCGAGAATCTTTAGTGCAGCTAAGTTGAAGTTCGACTGCACAGGTTTTGAACCATCACGTCTGAGTCAGTTGTCACGTCCCGACAACTGGTTTTCTCCATGCATCTCTCATTTCTTGCCTGTAGAGAGAAACAGCACCTTCGTTAGGTCCATCTGCTTTGACCTGCTAAGTGACCACTGCAGACAGAAGTCAAAAGTGCGATTTTTGGCTATCAAAGTTCTGTCAAGCTTTGATACAGTCTCGTCGTGAGACTGACGTCGTGTGCACTCAGTGCTTTTTGCAGTTAACCCATTCATATCATAACAATATTCGATATAGTGAAAAACGTCGATAAAATGAAGTTACTCTTAGCTTCACTTAAGCGAAGGTTGACTGTACTTGTAGCAAGAAGTATTGACATGTGCTAATGTAACTGCATTGTTCTATTTCTGATGGCCTGTTGACAGTATTTGAGGGGATCCTTGTTTATCATCCACTGTGACACTTACTGTGGCGCTCCTTGAACACAGTGGAACATAACTTGTGACACATTTTCCTCAACGAGTTCAACGTCATTAAGATCGGCACGAACGAGAAGTAGTAGGACCAAACCTGCACTGAACTGCCCCGAGTCGTTCAACCATTTCGCGAAGAGCCCCACTGCTGCTGCTATTTTGCGCCTCGTAACCTATCGAATCGTGTCCCTCCTCGTTGCTGTTGGCCCCCACTACACACAGCCTAGAGAGAATAGAGCATGCAGAAGGTGGAAGCCATGGCAAGACGTGCAGCATCTGGTGATGTACCCGTGGTCTGCTTGATCCAGGTGATATTGAATCCTCTGTAATGTCCACTGATGTCTGTGATGAAAGTTAAGGAGAGCTCATTGGTGCTCGACTGTGGAGAGGAAGAAAGGGGTCTAGTTTAGTTCAGCCTCCAGTTATGACTTCCAAAAGGTTGTGTCCGGACCTGATAGGCTTGCCCATCCTGGTCCGGTGGTTCATCGCCGTTGCACACTCGGGTCGTCTCCTCGCCATCCGTGATCTCCAACCTGTCGTACTTGCAGACCTCAGTGGAACTACTGCCTCCACTCTCAATCTAGAAAACAGGACATTGACTCGACCAAAAAATCGCACAGCAGAAGCACCTGATGGTCTCACGTCCAAGTCATTGAAGATCAGAAGAATGGTGGTTCCAGGCTTGGAAACTACGGCGTAGCTCTCCGAGAGACTTCCGCTGTAAACCTCGGGGTAGTTGGGGCTGGTAAGGATGCCAGAGCAAACTATGGAGTAGACGATTCGGTTAGTTCAAAGACATAGCTCGTATGTAACATGAAAAGCAGCTGATGTACTTACTGTCGGTGCAAGGCGAGGTGCCATTCTGACACGCCATGACGAGTCCGGCGCAGCAGCCATCCGGGTCGTCGGTCTTGAGGGCTTGACTGGGTGTCGATGGAGAGGTGCAGCTCTGTGATCTGCAATTGTACGCATGTTGATTGGAACTTTGCAATCGTACTGTCTGGCACATACGAGTATTAACGTTTAGCACAGTAAGTGACGTGTCCACTTATGCTGGGTCAGCTGAGGAGGACGCGACTTATTTATGTTCAGTCCACCGGCCATAGGTGTGCTACGCAAGCACACGAAAGAAGAGCCACTGGAGAAGAGTCCAGAGTGGTTGGAGGCGTTCTGGAAAGCCTCCTGATTGGACTCGGCAAAGTTGGACATTTGACTCGTGCTCGTGTGTCAGTTTTGTTTTGTCGGGATGGGAAATTGCCTCATTGCCTAAGCCTTAGGCATGGTTGAAGCTGCGACAAGTCTTACTTTCGGAAAACGTTTTTTTCCTGGGTCCGCTTTGACCCTAGGTTAGGTGGATATGTAATAATTTTTGACAAGGCAAGGTCATTGCTAGACACAAAAAGATAATGTTGAGACGCGAAGTGCTTTAAAAATGAAGTTTGTTCACCAACGCAGGCTTAAAAAATTTCTTTGTTTACCCTGGATTTCTTGACCGCTGTTACGTTTAAAACTTTCAGTCATAGTGAGCGGCCCAGTGGATTTTTTCAGTGAAATCGGAATGCTTGGGCTAAGAGGCCAAAAACTCTGGCCGCCCCCTATCTTTTTTCGGGAAAAGTCCCTTTTCGAAGTACTTGTAGAACCCTTTTTTTCTACTGCTGTCCAACATCAACTTGGTCAGGAAAGGAGTCTGGAGGTGCACACAGGTTTGATCTTGAGAGTCTCAACGATGACAAGTATGGCCTTGGCGGAAAAAAGTTGACACTTGGACACCGTCCAGGTGCTGTTTTTAAATATTCCATCTGACTGAAGCCACCTTCGAATGCGAAATTAGGGTCAGAAACCTAATTGAAGTGTACGGTACCTGAGGGAGGTATCACAGCAGAGGGCTCCTCTTCCAAAGGCAAATGGCGCATCGACTGGACACTGGGCAAATATCACTGTAAGTGGTATTGACAGTCAGCTCAAGTAGCCAGATGAAGAAAAGCTTTGATACCTTCTCCGGTTCTGCACTTCCTTCCGCTTTTCTGACCCGGACAGTCAATAAAGTCCCCGTCGAAGCAGCAGTCGTGGCCCAAGTCCTCATACATGATCCAGGAGGATTGCTTCAGTCTTTGGCAGTCTCCATTGTCACCTTGTTGCTCCTGGTGTCCCAGGTAGCTCTTGCAGCACTTGGTGCCCAGGTCAAAGCTGTACGGATGAGTGGCAGGGCACAGGATAGATTCTAGGTATAAGAAGAAAAAACATGTTCATGGTGCCAAATCATTGAATCAGCGTTTGGCTCCCTTACTCTTTTCTCCAATCCTGTTGAATCCTGGACCCACCGTGGTGCCCGTGACGATCACGCTGTTGTCGATCCCTATGACTCTTGCCACATGAATGAAAATAAGGACAGCAACATAAGCTGTATCCGAGTTCATATTAAGACGACTGGAAGTGAACTTATCGAGGTGTCAGAAGCTCCCTAGTAGGTCTTTCACACGAGATCGATATCTCATACTCTACCAGACCCTAAAATTGGTTTCCCGCTCTCGAATAAGCCATGGCACGACCACTCTCATTACATTATATTCACATTACACAAATGATCGTACTTAGTCAGGCGCACTTGTTTAAGCACAGTCCATGACATATATGTGATACGTTCATATATCACATACTGCATACTCGAGACAGTGGTCAAGGCGACAAAGAGGAGTTTTGTAAAGGCTTTGTGAGTCAAAAAGAAAAGCTGAAATCATTGGTTCCAATCCACCCCCCTCCTGCAAATGCCGACGTCGACACTTCAGATGCCTACAGAGATCATATTTGTCCACAGTCTGATTTCTGTATGACTCACACTGTATTGTCAGTACGTATTACACTCTTGCATTCACAAGCATTGAGAAAGGAGACGTAAAATAATTAGAGCTGCATACACATAAACTTTGCTTGCATTTGCATTCGGAAACCGTTATCTATGATTCAAACTAACGACACTTGAGCAAGCAAGTGCAACAGTTTAGGAAGAAGATTATTCACCAAGTAGAGGAGCATCTCATCCTGGAGCCATTTGCCAAGGAGAAAAATCCTGTGTACAAAAGTCTCCAAAAGGCCGAACGTAGATCTGCCATAGAACTGACAGGGAATGATACCAGCGTACAACATAAGGTGTCCGGATAAAATTTGAGACTGGTTTTGCTGAGTCTTCACTTTTCAGCCCGGTAACGTTTACTTTGCACTAGATTTTCCTCCTCCTCAGCTGAATGCGAAATTAAAAGAGATTTTTTGGTTCAAGACCATCTTCAACCAACGTCTCAGAGAGCTCCAAAACGGCCTCTGAGCAAGAGAGACTCAAACTGCGCTCTTGTGCAGCATCAACTGTGGGGAGACTGAAGGCTGTGGTCAAGGCAACGAACGGTTTTGTGGAAAAATGGCTAATTTCGATTGCCTCCCATTCGTATGCTAATACTGCGATAAAAACACAGCGTGCTGTAAGTCATCCCAAATGTTGGTCCGAATTCTCGCCAACACCCGGTACCTCCGAATGCTTCAGTCACCGCAGTTGATGCATGAGTAACTTTGCTCCTGTTCTGTAGACAAAGTCTTACTGAAGATCGCGTCTGAGACATCTTGATACAGCAGTGGAAGAAGGACCTTTGCGTATAAAAACTGAACAGCCATTGCAAGTTGTACTCTTATCTGCTCATTTATGCGAGTTGTTGCAGCTCTGCCTAATGATGCACGCTTCGTCGATGTAATCGACTCGCAAATGGTCTTTTTTTTTGGCCCACCCTGTAAGAGTGACGTATGCACTTTTTTCTCTGTTACACGAACAGAACAAAATGGACACACCTAGAAAATATTTTTTGAGACCCAAAAAACGTGTGCAAAAATAAAAAAAAAGACCTGGAAAATACGATTCCACCCAAAACAGAATCATCTTTGGGGGGGGGGGGGAGGAGGAGAAGTGATGCCATTTGTACGTCCGTACAAAAGATACTTTCTCTCTTTCCCCCAACATTTTCCAAACGATTAGATCGTCTTTTTCCGGAAGTGCTCGAGCTCAAACGAGGCTGTTTCCGGTACTCTCCGGGCCCTCATTGGTCCAGACCGGGTGCCGCAGCCCGATTGGCCGATGCTCCAGAATCTCCCGTGGCGTTATTGGTCAATTACCCAAGAAGAGGCCGGGTAATGGGGGAGAATTCGCTTCCTCTCCCCCCCCCTCCTGCAGAGATTGTTTGCTGCTGCTGCCGGGTCTGGTGCGAAAGCGCCCGCTCTCCGGAGGGGGTGTTTCGACGTGAAAAAGACGGAGGGATGGGGGTGGGGATGGAGGGAAGGAAAGGGCTCTTTGAAGCGAGGAAGCCCTTTGTGCCGATCGAAAAACCCTCTCGACCAAGTACCCCTTGTGGGCACGTGTGTATGAATGAGATTTTGTGAGAGATCCTCACACGAGCGTGAGAGAGAAGGAGACACTCAATAGAGACAGAAATCAGATGAGGGGTATCAGATTTTCTTGGGCATGAAAAGTAAACTATATGACATAATAATTTTCAACTCGTTGTAAAAGTGACAGAAGAGGCGGACTCAGCGTAAGCACTTCAATGGTGAGAAAGTTTGCGCGGAAGAAGCGCACTTGTACAGGTAGAAAGTCACTCTACTTACGTGTGCTATTATTCATTTAAAAAAAAAAGATAGGAAATTCGTGGCAACCCTGACTTGATACTGGTGTATGTGTACTAAGCGCGTTACGAACACGCAGAGCGCGCGAGAGAGGGGTCGTAAACGGCGCGCTCGACGAGATAAATGTTTTTGGGCCCCAACAATGAGATCTGGCCGGGGGAAAATGCATTAGGACGACGACGGGGAGAAGAAGAGCAGATTGTGCTCAGCTCTCTCTCTCTCTCTCTCCGCGTGCGTGCGTGCGTGCGAGAAACACACACACACACACACACACGCACACACACATAAAAAGGGAGAGCGAGAGGTAATGGCACAGACGTAATGCGAGTCAGCAGCAGCAAGATTGAACTGGGCATTATTAAATGCTGCTTTCATGCTGCTGACTGGCAGCATCATGAGCACCCCCCCCCCCTCCTAATGGGGGCTGCCCATTTTTACTGGAGAGAGTCAATGCAGTTTTCTCTCTGGGACAAGCTAAACAAGGCTTGTCAGCCATACTCATCGTGCTCAGCTACCTCTTGAGCACGATTCATACACTACAAAGTGACTTTCTTTGTTGCCACCAATGAAGATTCTTGTCAGATCTCTTCCCGGACAAAGCTGGAACAGAAGACGAAATGACAGATCTTCACCAAAGTTTTCTGTCTGTGGTTGCTGCTCGAGGTAATTTTTCGGTTGAATAATTGCACAAGAGAACAGTGGTATTGACTTAAAAATAAATACAAAACTGCCCTGCAATCATTCAGGGACTCAAATGCTACGTGTGCGACATCGTCTGAGAGGGCAAGTGCAACTTCGGCAACCAGGAGAACTGCTCGGGCGAAAAAGACGCGGCCGTACACGTGGGGCCATTCACGGTCACGGACGTGATGGGTGGGTGCGATGGGTTTTTCTTCTCGACAGAGCTGCACATGAATGAAGCCTCAGGTACGCGCTAACGCCGCAACGCGACCGCCTCCGAGCTGGGCGATCACGACTCAAGCGAGAATGTCAACACCCAGAGGTGCTTTTGCCAAGACCTCTGCAACGGAGGCTCTTCAGTCCATCCTCACTTCCTAGCGGCTGTTGCTGCAGCGACTATCGGTTTGGTAGCATTAAGGCGATATTAACTTAACGCACATTTTCAGAATATTTCCCCCTGGAGGGGATTTTCCTTGCACTATACGGATTTCCCTCTCCACAGGGACATACCGTGATTCAACACTCTGAGACTAGAATTTTTCTGTATTTCTTGCACAAACCTAGGGGAAGTTCAAAGTAACATTCGCAGCAGCGAAGTCAAAGCTATAGCTTTTCTTGGCCTCCTTAGTCGGCCCATGCATGGTCATCACACCCCTGAAATTGCAACATCTCGCCTCACCTAATTTACCAGAGATGTAACGCACATGTTCTAAAAACTGAGATCATGGACATTTCAAAACTGTGGAGCCTGAAATCCTTGGAGTATATGCTGGAAAGCTGTTTCCATTGAAATAATGAGAACTGTATTCTTATGAAAATAACACCCACTTCTTTGACCACATTTTTCAGTGTCTAACTGGGAATGCATACAATATACAGGTGTGGGACATGCATTGTTTACAGATGTAGCATTTTTCCTCTGAATTTGGGGTCAAATTGCTGGTTAAGGGTGTGTGCTATGCATATAGGACATGGGGATACAGTAACCAAACTTCTAGTAAACTGCATAAAAGCTCTGGAAAAAAGAACATATCAAAGAAACTGTGTTCCACGCTCTATAACTCTTTCTTTAACACATACGACATGAAATATTGAGATTCTGAAAGCTTGCTGTTGACTGATAGACCTAGATTGTTGGACTTAAATGCTTCTTGGACTGGAAGGGACTGGAGTGTCAGTCCAGACATGGAGGAAAGTCATCCTCTACAGCCACTGCACACTCCAGAGGGAAGCTGATGTGATGCCTGATTGTACTGGCCATAAGCATATCGCTGAATGGCATCTACCTGTGCTCATGATCGTCCTGTCAGCCTTATTGAAGCACAAAACACACACAACTTTTAAGCACCAAGCATGATTCCTTTTGAAATAAGGCATGTTGACTCTTTATGGGTGCCTCTTGTGATAAGATGTAAACTGCAAAGTTGTGTATGTTAACAGATCAACTTGAATGTTTAGAGAACTGAGATTGAGTCAGCCAGCATGCCAAGTGCTTCAATGTTTTGACCAGCATCAGCGCTTGCAGAATGGGATTTACGAATCAAATCGTCTCATATTATTAGATCAACACACCAAATAATTGGAAGATGGAATTACTGACTTCATTGATTGTTTTGTTACAGTTACACTAAAATAAGTCAATTCAAAGTAGCGTTCCAGGATAAACTCCTGGGATTTCAAGCTCCACAATTTTGAACAATCTCAGTTTTTAGAACATGTGCGTTACATCTCTGGTAAATTAGGTGGGTGAGGCGAGATGTTGCAACTTCAGGGATGTGTCATAGGCAGCTCTGCTCCGCAGTGGGGCTGCCTCCGCTGTGATCTCGTCCATCGTCCGGAGTCGCTCCATCATGAGTGGGAATATAATTCTGCTGGATCACTTTCTGTATTGTACATTTAGAACTACAACATGCGTCGTTTTTATAACTGTGCATCACAACTGTGCTTCCAAAACTGGACCAGGACCTTCCAGGAGACCATTAAACTACAGGCTCCTCCTAAGCCTCACTCAGATTGATCACCTTTGAGTTTCTAAAACTTCACTGCGTCATCAAGAGTCTTGCGCAGAGTAACTTTTCTGCCGTAGACAAAAATTATACAGGATTAGTACAATATAAGGATAAGATAAAAATATATTTGATGCATACTTCATAGCCTTGATATCGTATCCCGTAACAATTGTCGGACTCTAAAATCTATTGTTGGAGCTATAGGACGCTATGAGAATGCACTTGCACTTTAACTTAACAACTTATTTCTTTGCAGTAAGTGATTTGCTTTTATGACGATAGTTGTCTGCTGTTGCAGCACGAATAAGGAAGCTTTCAGTGTACTGTCTCATCCAATGATAAAACTAGTGAAACAGCAATTTTAGCTGATGTTAAACTTCGGTACAACTTTCCTGTAAACTGAAGGGTGGAGGAGAGATTGCGTGAAAATGTGGTTGAAGTGACCCCCATGAAGCAACTTTTGGACTATCTCTTGTTTACACCATTGTAGAACACATATTTATACGTCTCTTTCGGGGCTCAAAGTCTACCTCACGTCAGGTAGTTAGTTATTGGCGCAACCTATCTCTTCTTGATATGCAGTGCTTAAAAAGAAGGCTGAATGTGACAGATGCGAACACTTCCACAGTGAGTTCTTAACCCAAAATGCACCAGCAATAACTTATTATTGCAACCGAGTCAGTAAAAAATATAAAAAAATTTATTTTGGATTGTCACTTGTTAATAACAGTTTAATCTCTGTACTGAGATACAGTACACAAGATATTTTAACTTCACTTGCAAAAGTTATGCGCGAAATATTCCCAAATTTGCAATTTTATTCATTCATGGTTTTGTCAAACTAAGAATCGATTCTTGGCTGTCGATCCCGACTTCTTCATCGTATCCTGGTGGGCCTCGAATCCCAACATCGTCTGTCAAAAAGTAAATCAGTAAATGGAGGTTAGAAAGAGTGCAAAAATAAGACTCGCTCTCTCTCTCACCTTGGCGTCAATGCCCAGTCTCTCCTTGACTTTTTTGCCTATTGTCATGATGGACTCGCCCCTGGTGGAGTCACCCAGCCACATCCCGATCTTGTCGCCCCTCATGCGGACGGACACGACGGCGCCGTTTACCAGCTGGCTGTGGTCGTCAAAAGCTTCACCTGATAAAAAGAAAAACAGCTATTCGAGGTTGCTTTTTTCAAATCACATTTAATAACGTTACATATAGTCGACGTCCGACTTCCGCACGTGTCTCATCAGTGCTCTAAGGCTACGTACTAAAATTGAGGAACGACCGAACCGGTTTTCTGCACTTACCACGTATAGTATGTTAGAAAACCTTGAGTTAAAAGTGCACATAGTAAATAGCCCTCAAAAGCAAAGTGTTTGGGGTAGAATCTGAACACTTCGATCAAAGGCCAAAAACTGATCATTTTTCAGGCACCGTTTCGAACTGGCCTACGGTATAAGCGTCATCCACAGTAATGCAGCCAGATAGTTGGAGGTTTTGGACAGGGCCAACAATTAGACTAGTCCATCACACAATGGTGTTACCTTCATGGTAGCAGCTTAAATGACTGCTCCACAAAAAGAGTGGGAAATTTTTGTGCCAAAATTGAAGGTCGCTTCTGGTAACTGCTGCAAGCGAAAGATTTTTATTGTGTAAAATAATGGTTTGCGGACACTAAAACTGTTGAACTCGCCGGTTTCTTGTCCAAATTAACCGTGCGAAAATTTCGAACAGTTCATCTCAAGCGTTTGTATACAATTGGGAGAAAAAACCCTAAATTTTATTCACGTTACAAATTTTACATGACACTTTAATTGTCCCTTCATTGCTCAGCTGAGCATCACGGAGAACAAAAAAGGCTTTTCCTTAGGAAACGGCGAACTGCGGACTTCAACTGTGCCGGCGAAAAGAAACGGCGTCAAGTTGTCGAACTCACCGATCAGGCACAACATGACCTCCAGCCAGAAGTTGTCCAGGCACGAGACCCTCTGCTTCTTGTCCAGGTTGATGAGCCACCTCCCGCCCCGACGGTTTTTATCGTCCTCCCACATGGGCTTGATTCCTTCCTGAAGTCATCAGAAGTTGTGAAGGTCAAATAAAGAAAGCTGCTACAAAATTAGAAAAAAAAAATCCATGGAGCACCTTGAACAGGCTGTAGTCGCATCCGGACGCCAGCCTGGAGGCGAGCTCAATGTGGTTGTAGAGGCCCCAGAAGTCCTCTACCGTGTTGAAGGTGATGATTGCCCTCTGGCAATCCTCCCAGTTGCGGTTGCGGTCGTTCTTGAAGAACCACAAAGTCCAGGAGTTCTGACAGTTACAGAGGAGAAGTCAACACTGATGATGTTCAAGAAATTCCCCATAAAGCTTCGCCCTTACCTGCAGAGGATGCTTAATCAGCATCTCAGGATCTGGGGTGGAAGGAATTTCGTCCTCATTCTTCGGAACTTCGTCCTTCTGAAACAATGAAAATAAGGCCATACTAGAAGAAAATGTTCTATAAGAGACATTTTTTGATTTTTGAATGACCTGTGCAATATGATCTAACAGAGTTGGTACACGGGTACACATTTCGTCAATACTGAAGTAACTGTCGTTAAGAAGATAAACATGGGCCACCTTGTACGCAATGTGGATGAGTCGTGCATGCATGAGGCAGACACAGTTAGCGGCCGCAGTTTTTCATATGCATGTATATAATAAGACACATGTTGCCACATACACGTAAAGTAAAATTACTATCGAATATATTTAAGCAAGAAGTAGCAACTCAGCATCTCGCCCTGCAAGGTGAGAAACAATCGAGCCATTGTGGACGGATATGAATGCACAAAATAAAGAGAATTCACTTGTCTCAGGTTGGATTTCTTATGTCACGGGCTTATGGATTCGACCCGAGTTGGAACTTACTCTAACTCGACTCACCTCTAATGAAAAAACAGCTGTTTTCACACCAGCTGACAGCTGAACTTGTTCAGACCACAGACGTTACAACTTAAAATTCGTTATAACGTCTTTATTTTCTCACAGAAACATTTATTCCACTTGAGAAAATGTTCAGTATTCTGACCAAAGCACTGCAAGAGTGAGGCCGTGGAGTCACCAACTGGTGAAAGAAATGGCAACCAAAGTCTGTGCAATCATCGTCTGCCCAAGTTTCCAAGACATTGTGTGCAATGTCTTTCCCAAGGATCCCAAAACACAAAAGAAGTGGTTGGAGGTGACTTGACAGGGTGACCAGGTTAATGTGGCGATGTTAAGAAATTTGCTCCAACACTTGACTCCAGAAGACTACATTCAAGATGAGGTCTCACATCTTCACCCCGACATTCGAAGATGACTGAAGCTGGGTGCCATCCCAACACAGCTCCTCACCCATATGCCAACCCCATCAGAGTAAAGGACTGCCTGAGTTGAGCGAGCTAAATAGAGATTCCAAGATGAAGGTACAGTGAAGTCTCCCAATCTTTGTAAACAGTCTCATGAGGATGACATAAACTGTATGGCATTCTTTTTCTATATAACAATAGGGACGTGAAGTGAGCCTCCCGCACCAGCAAGAAATTAAGCAAACACTGCGTCTCCGTTTGATATGCAAGTATGTAAATGAGCGATTTCTGGGCAGCCACAATGAGCTGTGCGGCAAACATTGGGTTAAAGTCACTGAGACATGTTGAGAATGAATGCAGAGGTCAACAATGATATTCAAGTAATTTAGAAAAAACAAAAAGTCGCAGTGTGCAAGTGTCTCACTTTGATGTGCAAGGGTAGTTTAATACTTAGTAGTAAAAGTATGTCTGCTTCAAAATGGGACACTTGCACATTGTCAATTTTTTTCAGAAATTGCATGTATATCATTGTTGACCTCTACGTTCATTCTCATCATGTCTCAGTGACTCAAAGACACACCTCACAACTCAGTGTGAATGCTCCAAAATAGCTCATTTACATAGTTGCATATCAAACAGAGACGCAGTGTATCCAATCATTTTTTAAGTTTAAACGGGCGGCATTGCCTTAAATTTGCCAAACATATTGCGCGTTTGATGGTAAGATGTAGACAAAATTGGCAGTTTTTTGGTTCCATGAAAGGACCTTCATTTCTGTCACTGAAACTTCATTACAGTGTATAAATGATCTTTTTTGCTTTGTTATTGCCTCCTACTTGCAAGGAACATGTATAATTGTAAGACCTCTTTTCAGATACAAAAAAACAGCCTTGAAAAGTGCTGACTGATGTCATCGTGTGAAAGCTCCTTTTTATCCTTTCCACTTGCAAGGTCCTGCCTCCTTGTTCAGAGATGCCACCTGCCAATCCAATCCAAATGTTGCTGTTGACTGCTGCATTAGTAAGGCCTGATGCAATGAAAGCAGGAAATAAGGCCTTACAGCAGGAAGTCACGAAGGAAAATAACACGCTCGAGACGAAAGTACATGAAATTGATTTGTGAAGCCTTAGAAGAAATGTATTCGTCAGCTCAAGTCTTATGAATTCTGAAACACCGCGTCAAATTTGTTAGGAACTTCAGTAAAGAGGACATAATCAGAGCAATTGTGCTCGAGACTATCTCAAACAGAGGTTTCACGTTCCTATGTGCGCAGAGGTTCACAGCCCTTTCAAATCGTATCCAAATGGCTCAGAAAATTATGTGTTTGCCAGCATTCACCACAACAGTTTGAAAGTCATCATGGAAAAACTGCAGCAAGCCAAGGCTTCTCATGACAAGGTAGCTATCATCTCATTTGATGAAATGGGTTTGAAGCGGAAGAATGTATGACTACTATGACATGACAAAGCTCTACGGACTACGCAAAAAAGCTTCAAGCTGTGGTAATTCTACGAGCTATACGCAATTGGAAGCAACTGGTGTATTTTTATTTTGACATTACAATGACAAGGTCACTTTTTGTGGACATTGTCAAATATGTTGAGCAAGAGTCAAAAGCTGCAGTTTGCGCAGTGAGCTTCGACCTCGTAAAGAAAACGTGAGTTTGGTCTAACAGAGGAGAACCGCTGGATTACATTACCTAGTGACAGTACACAAAAAAGAAAGAGAATGCATGGAACCATGTACTGAATGAGGGACTGCTGCTACCCCTCAGTCACGGAGTTGTTTTGTCACAACAGGGCATTGTTGATTTCAAGGAAAAGGACTTCAATGCAGGTGAGAATCTTTACATGGCCTTCGAGGTCAAGGCGTGGCAATTGACACACACGAGCTCTGTGTGCCTTGCAGTACAGCTTCTGTCACACGTAGTTGCTCAAGCACTGAGTAACTCTTTGGCCAAAAAGGGGAATAAAAGAGAAAAAAAAGCAGTTCATATTATCAGTATTATCAGACATGATATGGTTTGGTTTGATGCGATGGATGGATCACAACAACAAACAAGCTTGAGTGAGTATTTTGGAATTTGGGATTCACTGCGAAGACTAACTTTATGCCCTCAATACCATGAAGACTTTTTTTCGGGGAGCAAAGCTCAATTCATTGGAAAGTCCAAGAATGCAGTGGGAGAAGGGAATTCTCATGGGCATCCCAAATAGTTGGTGAGCTGTGTCATGACCTTAAGTGACAGTGCAGCCTCTCATTCCTTATGTCATCACAGGTCTTTTTCATGGGTAAACTGTGCTCACATGATTCACCCAACCGCAAGCTTGTTGCAGAATCCCTCGGAGAATTTCTTTAGGAAGCTTTGAAGTCTTGGAGGTCAAAATGCTCACCTGGAGAGCCTATACAGTCCTCATTTGCAGAGCAGGACTGTTTTTGCTCATCATCCCCTTGTCCTGGCATACTAGGATGTTTTTAGTCTTCTCCTTGTAATGTTGACAGCTCTCAGCGTGGCCTTGATTATGTATCGGGATGAAGAGCTTTCAAACTGCGCGATTCACACCTAAATCATGGATACAAGACCAGCCGGCTCTGATTGGGTGAAGTAATCACTGTACCGTGCATCTTGCATCGGTCAAAGGGTGGCCTCCACATACCAGACAGTGCCCTTCAGCAGGCCTGCATTGTCTTCAACCAGCTATTTGTTGATTTCCACAGCAACAGTGGAAAAAAGTCATTGAAAGGTTATTTGAAAGGGTGGTTGCAGCCTTTGACAATGCGTCGCCCAATGGCGCTCTTGTGCTTTTTGTCAGGTTGAGAATCTGAAGGAATGAAGGCCTTCAACAAAAAAGCCTCAGCTTCAGAAAAATTCAGGAGGCTTAAACAGACTGCTCAACACGCCATACGACCTACAGTGGAGCCTGCTCAAGTGACAACCAAACTATGCCTGAGACAAGGTGTAGTGTTTTACTCAACTGCGAATATCACTTAAGCAAATGATGAAGTTGCATGAGGAAAAAGGTGGGGGCATCGGAAATGCACAGCACAGCGTGTGTGGTACTGCAGGGCACCATTTTTGGCGTAGTTGTGGAGTTGACAGCAAACACTGGGAAGATTGGATTGATATAGAGATGATATGGAGATGAGCCAAAAATTGTCTGGACGGCGGTGAGAATTATACAAAGGGCACTTTTCCGCCAAGGAAATGTTGGACATGGACAGATGAGAAACCAGGAGGTTCAAAAGTTTGTTGTTCGTAGTGCCAAACAAGTCACTATCAACCACTTCTTGATGTTGCATAAATTCATGGTATCAGTGGAGTAAATATTTCACTTAAGCAATTTCCACGTTCACTTGAACGAAATGTATAGAGGGCAACAGTGCTGTTGGTCACAGGTCCTAGGAAAATGCTTCACTTAAGCGGGCTCACCGTTTTTGCTTTGACAAACTGTATGCACCATGTGTGTACTAGAGGTACTATTACATTGTAGTACTATTACATTGTTCCATCACTAAGTAAGGTATTCCTAGCCTATTTCTACTACTACTACCTGCTATTGACTGAGTAACATAGTTCACACACACTTTCTCACATTCACTAGCTTGACTCAGTCGAGAGTAAACGTTCTTTGAGAACTCATGTTACTTGACTCAATAGCAGGACATATACATACTAAAAACCATGACAAGGTCTTATTCCCTCTTTTGTTGCAAGTGCCGTCAAGTTGCTTTCTAAGCCTCCTAACGACATTTTCACTTCTGACTAAGTTTTTGTGCTGTAGCTCGTGGCATCACCCAATTGTGTTTGGAGGCCATGATGGCCTTGAGGTTCCTAATAAAGTCCTGACATTATTAAGTGATTGGACTGTAATGGCAAGGAACTGTGAGCAAGTTAAAAAGCGAGTTAGGTAAGGACTACAAAGAAATCAGCTTCAACTGGCACTTTTACAATAAGCATTTGATGGTTTACAAATTTTTGTATGGAAAGTAACCATTTCATGAGTTCAGTACATTCTCTACTATCTGTTCTTTTCAATTTTAAGGAAAAATTGCACATTTCATCGCCGGTGGAATCACTCAAAGAGGGAAGTCATATTAAAGTGCCTTCTATACATAACCTTCTCCTTGCCTACAAAGCTGAGCTGTGCTGGCCAAAATCAGCAGGGCAGCATCTGCCCCGGTGACCTTGCTAACCCGTGCCAGAAAAACCTTTAGTTCCGAGAACCATCCAGACCAGGATGAGGGTCAATTTGGCTGTGTCGCAGTCAAATTTGTTAATGCATAGCTATTTTCATCATATTTCTCCCAAAGAATTTCAAATCTGGACTTTCGTGGTTAACTATTAAAGACTCTGGCATGCATGATGACATCATGACATGTCATGCACACACTTGCCAGTTTTGAGTTTCACTAAAACGTGTTAGAGACACGGTATTGCTATTAGGACAGACTGGACAGGAACTGTGAAACTGCAAACCTATGTTTCTAGCATACGTACAAGCATTCAAGCTTTTATCTCGGATATAAGAACTCTCCACTTGAAAGCACACTGTCAAAGGGTCCTGACCCTTTTGTGTTGAAAGATTCCCCAATATGAGCAAATTTCTCTGGTTACAAGCACACTTTTACACCTGGATTTAGCAGATTTTTTGAGTGTCACCGCAGTTGCAAAAATATCTAAACCAGTCATACCAGACGAGCAAAACACATTTGCCCACTCTTGCTACAAAAAAAGACAACGTGAGAGGATTTTGCCATGCGTCATCCCGGACAAGTCGTCCTCCACCATCGCAAGTCGACCCTGGAAAAAAATGGCTCGCTCTTACGAGGAGAAGCTTCGGATTTTAGAGGATTTCAATGCCCATCCCAATGCCCAACAGTCACAGGAGCCCAAAAAATGACAATGTCTACATAGCGTAGATGTCGATGACAGAAGCAGCATGAAAGTTTGGAGTTGATGGCACTACTCTGCCGAAGCATCGAAGTGACATTGCAAGCGCAGATCAGAAGCGCCACTGCAGTGGAGAAGACCCTCAAGTGGTAAAGGCTGCTCTTACGAAGCGGATCCAGGACGTGTGACTCAGGAACATTCCTCTCAATCGACCCTTGGTCAAAGAAAAGGCTTGTGAACTCACCATGCACCTGGATGGCAGAGATGGTAACCTCTCAGAAGGCTGGCTGGATCGACTCAATCACATATTCAATATCGTCTACAAGAAATGCCATAGTGAGTAGGCTGATGAAGATACGGGAGGCAATGATGATTTCCCCAAAAGTTGAAGGGAGTGAAGAGACTACCGTGATAATGACGTATGGGATGCGTATGTGAGGAGCCTGAACTACAGGGATCTTCAGACCAGCTACTTTGGCATTCAAAGATGAAGCACGTTTCAGCAGAAAAGGAAGTAAGCACAGGTGTACCGTGCTATTCACCTGTTTACTCAAAGGAGAGGAGAACGTGCCATTTGCGATTGGCAACGCTAAAAGTCAAGGCCTTTCGAGAACACCAATACCATTGCCAGTCCGACTCAAGCAAATCCTGGATGTCTCAGTCCTTGTCTGAAGAGTGGTTTGAAGTAGAATAGGGAGCTGGCGGCTGAGGGCAGGAAGGTCCGTCCACCCGTTGATAACTGTACAGCACATTCTGAACTGCCCACTGGCACTACCTTAGGGTTGCAACCACTTCATCTAAGAGTGATCAAGGCATTTAAGGCCAGTTACCGAGACCAAATCAGCCGAAACTTCTCATGAAGGTGGAAAAAGAAGGTATGATGAGGACACGGGGACAACTGACCAATAGTGTCACTCCTCTTTATGGCATTCGCTTTGTCAAAGTTGCCAAGGATGGGTTCACCAGCACATCCACAGAACTGTCGTCATAAGGGAGGTCTGCTTCCTGGATCTGTCTGTGATGACAACTTGGAAGAAAATCTGCCAGAGGGCCTTTCCCTCTCACGGTCAGACTGGGTTGCTCAGATTTTCAAGTGGATGGTGATACCTCAGTGCAAAGAGCTCTCACAGAAGAGGAGGGAGAACTTCTCTCTCACTGAGAAAATGAGGAGGATGTTGAAGAAAAGACAGGGCTCGTGGTTCTCTTAGCTGCTGAAGCTTGAAGTGATTCATCATCTCCCAGAGTGATCCAGACCATCATCTGCGAAACTCAGGTGAGAAATGTGCCACACAGTTTGCTGTTTCGGGCAAGAACAGGCCACAATGCATGATTACTTAAAAGAGTGAGAACTGAAGAACGTCTGCTCTTTTCCGAAAAGTCAAAAATAAACTTAATATCCTCTCCAAATCTGCTTGTTTGTTCCTCTACCATTATGAGTACGCTTTTGCCCGGTCCCGAGGGTATGCTTATTAGGAGACCATTGTACTCACTTCCACCATTGAGGAAGGTGACCTGCTGGGTCAACGCCATCAGCTTAATTGACTAAAAAGTCAAGTCGACGACAACAGAATTCATGTCTTTGGGGCACCATCTGAGGGGGCCCAGTTTGATCAAGTCGATGAAACGCAACATTCTGAACTCTTCAAGGATTTTGAACTACAACACAGAGAACTTCGTGGACAGCTTTTGTTACACCATTCGTCCAATACTGAAAACTAATGTACAGAATGTAGTCGAAGTTTGATATGGTGAAGTGAGAAATGACGTTACCATATCCCAATTCTTTACTTTGTTGAGGGTTGTTCTAAATGGATCAAATTGCAAAAAGCACTCAGTAGATAAGACATCAATCTCGAATCTTCACCATGCCGAAGGTGTGAAACTCACTAATGAAGAACGGTAAAAATGAAGGTTGTCCACCCAATACAAATGATATAGCGTTGTCCGCACCGAATACCACTATACACGCGGGTATTATGATTGGTTATATCCTACCTATACCTTATGATTAGTTATGAATACATTTTGGGGGTGAGCCGATATGCAGGCAATGCTTTGTAGGTGAGACAACTATCAGAGGGCTTTGCCTACCTGCAGCCCTCTAGCACTATCGTGATGGAGGTATTGATTGATCTAGGGCTTAGCTGCTTCATTAAAACTTTAGAGTCAAGTTGGAATGTTTGAATAAGAATAAGAACTGTCACAGCTGACAATATCAACCACCCGACCTTCTAGGTAGGACTTAAGTCTGTGAGCATGGAAGGTAGCATAATTTTATTATGAAAGAGCTGCCAAGAGTATGAGAAATGGCCAGAAATGTTGGAGGGACACTGGATCCGGAGGGCCTGGAGAGGATTGCGTGGTCTTACATGATGTTCTCGACACTTCTAATATCGAGTATTGCAGGTCAAAGTATCGTTGGTCAGAGGAACTTTGGAGTTTAGACCGTAAGACCTTGAATAATAAGAACAGGTCCGGAAAGCAGGGATGTAGTGTTGGGTGGAGACCTGCCTTTTTTGGCCCGAGACAGGCCCGTGCAATTGACTAGACTTGGTTTGGACTTGCAAATCCAGAACATGCATTTAAATCCTTTCTTTTTCTTCCATCTGTACCAAAACATTCAAATCTGGACTCATTCGACCCGCGGTTGGCCGGCCACCTAGTTTAAATAAAATTGCGAATTTGCAATGACACACTCCATTTTAGCCAAGAGTAAGAGTATCAGTAATACTTTTATCAAGTATCACTCCCAGTTTTGGTCCGTCGATATAAGCAGTACTTCATCGCAAAACATTTTTTAAAGTATCTTGCAATGCCCTGACCATAACCGTTTCAGGCAAGTTACGCTGGCACGTTATTGGGACGTTCTGTGTTTGTGGAGGTCATTGAAAATACTTGCATTTTCTCAAGACATTTCAGGACGAATTGCGCAGAAAAGGAGATGAGCATCGAGTAAGTGTTTACTCATCCACAAGTGCAATGACAATGCAGAAATTGTGAATCCTTACGTCTTTTGGCAATGTAAAAAGTCAAAATTACCACTCCTGTGTCTGTTTCGTTAAATCTCAATTGATGCAGTTTCGTTTGTAGAGCTTTTGATAGAGTAGAAAGACTTGACCTTGAAGAATGTTTGACAGACATCTTCATCAGCTGCCGATATTGCACCATTGGCTGAAACTGGAAGAATCGGACACCTTGGCCCAGGACAACTTGTCCATCTTGAGAGGTTGGCCGGTGAATGCAAAGAGTTCATAAATGAGCTTTGTTTACAGTCCGCAGCATCATTAAGCGTGAAAAACCTTTCTTATTGGCATGTTAACATGCATTAGGTGGTCTTGTAATGCCTGAAATAAGGGAGTGTTGGTGCTGCACAATTCATGCCAACTGTTATTCACCTTCAGAGCTATTCATACACGGTCCTGAGGGTATACATTTATCATCAGCATCACAATCCTCCTCCTGCAGGTTGTCAATCTCCTCAACATCAAGAAAAACAGTATCAATGACTTGTTATACATTCCGGCTTGGCCATGCTTTGCTCTGATGGCTTCTTGTCATCTTAACTTGAGTGGATGATGACTCCTTCACAATAGTGGAAATGTTTGGTGGGATAGAAAAATATTTTGTTGCCTGTTGCTTGACAGCATTCTTCATTTGGCAATGGTAAAGGTATGGCTGGTTCATCTCCCTTGAAATTTAATACCTTTTCACCATCAAAGCTGTAGCGGACTGTTAGCATTATCATTGCTTTGTCGTGCAGAATTGAGCAGCTTCCGTGGAAAGAACTTGAAAAAGGACTACAACATGGTCGAATGTGTGAGAAAAGTTGTACAACTTTTCTGTGGAACTGGAAATCCTTGTAATTAGGGTATTTCATGTGAACTATGATTTGTTAAAGAATATATCAATGATGCTCTAAGGCCTTGTACATTATAAAAATAACATGTATACACATTAGGCTAGGTCAAAAAGGGGTCAACTTTGGAAGTTCACTGACAGCAGCTGGGGTTTGTTACATGGGCTCAAAAGATGAAGATTTAGTCAAATACTTTGGAAAGAAAATCTGTTCACCTATGCCCAACTTGATTTGAAATTTATGTTGTAAGCTACTGTAGTAAATTTGCTGTGACAGTAG
>JAAUXU010007478.1_pt1 | contig 26873 bp, 21 predicted proteins | sample 7278151 | NCBI WGS metagenome assembly JAAUXU01 (sample SAMN14350113, study PRJNA611818) | marine sediment metagenome | isolation source: surface marine sediment (1.8m) | place: French Polynesia: Moorea | collected 2018-08
AGGTCCGCGTTCGAGGTCCGCGTTCGAGGTCCGCGTTCGAGGTCCGCGTTCGAGGTCCGCGTTCGAGGTCGGTGACTCCGCGCTCGATTCGTCGTCCGGTTCGTCCGAAAACGCGAGAGTCCAACCAAAGTGACAAAAGAAAGCGAGCTGTCTCTCCAGTCCAGATTCTTTTGTTTTGCTAGTGCAACTTCCCTTATTTTTTTTTCCACGGCAAATTTTACCCGCCGCTCACGCAACATCCGCTCGACTTCCACTCCCAACCCACTGTGTACCAACACTTCGTCTATGAAGTTGATGGACGCGGTGCTTCCAGCCCTCCAAGACAGTCACTCGCTGACCGGGAAAAAAACTGACATGTTGGTAGCGTAATAGGGTGGGGTGCAGCCCTTGGTTGTGGTGCATGGGGATCAGGATCCCCCCTCCGGTTCGCAATGAACGGGACAATTATTCAGTACGAGTGAGGCAGTCAAAATCACTCTCTGTCGCCGTTACAGGATCCCCAGAAGGGTCCTGTGGAGGAGGGTTGACTTGAAAAATGCTCATTTTGTCACTGAGGCTATTCAAAAAAAATGTCCATCTCCAACCGCATCTCAATGGAGAAGTCCATGGTGAGTGGATGAGTGAATGTGGCCTGTAGCAGAAGGAACTAGCAAGATAAACCGCCCGTATCTCGCTCGCTCGTCTCTGGCTCCGCTCACCCCGTTCTCTCTCGCTCTACTTGCCCGTTCGGCCGATACTCGGTCCAGCCAGGCCAAGGAGAAGGCGGCGGCGGAGGTGGCCAAGGCGACGTCAACGGTCGTCCGGGCCCTTTTCTTCTTCACCCGGCCTGACTTGGCCCGGGCCGCCCGTCAACTTTTCTTTGCCAGGGCTGGTGGTATTGCTGGCCGATCCGGCTGGGTAGGCGTCGTCGAGATCGGCGGCGGCGGCGGCGGCGGCAGCAACAGCGCTGAAAACGCACGGCAAGGGAAAGAAAAGAGAGAAGGAAAGGAAAGAGAGGAAGAAGGAAAGTGCCGAGCTGAGAGACCGAGACCGACGACCCCGCCGCCGCCGTCTCGTGAGATCCTTCAAAAAAGTTCTTCTTCCAGCCTCTTCGCGGCTTCTCCGCTCGGTCCCTTCGTCACCCCTTCCAGCTTCACCTCCTCCTTGGAGGCCCCCATCGTTTCCCTCCCTCCCCCCTCCCCTCTCCCCACCACCACCACCACCCGGCGCCTCCGCTCTCGCCAGCCCATGGAGGCCAACAAGGTGTTCGGCGCGGGCCCCAAGGGCGGTGAGACCGACAAACTCAACATAGACAGCATCATCGCCCGGCTGCTTGAAGGTAAGCACGACTGAGAGTCTTGCCGAGGATCAGTGTGAAGAGTAAGTTTGTTCATTCACTTTCCTCTAGTCCGCGGCGCTCGCCCCGGGAAGAACGTGCAGCTGACCGAGAACGAGATCCGAGGACTTTGTCTCAAGAGCCGCGAGATATTTCTAAGCCAGCCCATCCTGCTTGAACTGGAAGCGCCTCTTAAGATTTGCGGTAAGAAACTAGCGATTAAAATAACATGTTTAGCGTTCTATGATGCTGCGCTCACTCTCACCAACAAACCTTGGCCACCCATTGCACTTGACCTAGCCATAGTGCATGGTCATTGCAGATTCTGGACATCGCGACCCCACTGTGTGCATGCACACGATCATCTTTACAACGTGAGCTCATGTCTCCACTTTTGGCCTTACAGGTGACATCCACGGACAGTACTACGACTTGCTACGTCTTTTCGAGTACGGCGGCTTTCCTCCCGAGAGCAATTACCTATTCTTGGGCGACTACGTCGACCGGGGAAAGCAGTCGCTCGAGACCATCTGCCTGCTGCTCGCTTATAAGATCAAGTACCCGGAGAACTTCTTCCTGCTTCGAGGCAACCACGAGTGTGCCAGCATCAACCGCATCTACGGATTTTACGACGAATGTAAGCACAAGGAGGAACAGAGAGAAATCTGCCTACATTTGCTACACATGTCTGTGCCAGCAGCGACAGTGCAGGCGAGAGGAAAAAAGTGTCTTTGATTATCAACACCTGTCAAAGCCACTACACTTTATCAGGAGGAGAGCTTGAGTAGAGCGGCTCGTGTTTATGTGGGGAGATTTTTACTAAGCACAGTACAACTGGAGCCCTGCGAAGGAGTGCGGAGAAAAACCGGCTATCTTTTAAGCTTAAACAAAGCATATTTCTTGCTATGCGAACGTAGAGGCGAGGCGTACTCGAACCCCTCCCCATCATATTTGATACAATTGAGAAAGAGACTGTTTGGCGGCTGCATAAGCACCGTCAGTGTTGTGTGCACAGACAACTCATATATAGACAGGCCTCAGGCAAGTGCTTGTCGCTTAAGATGACAAGGAGCGATCGAGAACGCAGCCTGCGTGGCTTGGACGGACGCATTTGAGTAGCAGCAGCACTTCCATCAAATGTGACGTCGATGTGCCAGCTTGGTCATTGAATGCCAAGCCAGCAGCACGCGTAGAACAATGGCTGTTTGCTGATGACGGTCAAGGATCGATTTCTCATTGCTTTTCTCTCTCCCTTGCCCATTCGCTTCACACTGAACACGTTGTAGACATGTTGCTGTGTAGGAAAGGGAAGTGCTGCTTTCCTCGAATTGCCATGGATTGCATGCAATGCGTAACTCATCTTGTCCTTGCTGTGGTACCTTTCTATATACTTGTTGCCAACACATCTCCCAACGCAGCGTCCGAGAGACCTGTATTGGACAATGAAATTCTGAAAATGTGCATTCACCATGGGATGTATGAAGCGATGCCATGGGCATGAAGTATTTCCTGCTCTATAGGACAGTTGGCATGTACGATAAAAGTGCATCCTCCCCTGGTCTCAGCAGACAACTGTTTATACTATTTACTCAACGGGCTTCATTCATTAACTTAGATCCATTCTCATGCATGTCACCCTTGCGTTTAGGCAAGCGTCGCTACAACATCAAACTATGGAAAACGTTCACGGACTGCTTCAACTGCCTGCCGGTGGCGGCAATCGTGGACGAGAAGATCTTCTGCTGTCACGGAGGACTTAGTCCGGATCTGCAGTCCATGGAGCAGATCAGAAGAATCATGAGGCCCACAGACGTACCAGATCAGGGACTGCTGTGCGATCTGCTCTGGTCGGATCCGGACAAGGTATAAAGAAACATCTTTGTCTGTTGTGACTTCTGTGCGTGACATTATTCTTAACTCTTCTTACAGGACACTATGGGCTGGGGCGAGAACGACCGCGGAGTCTCTTTCACATTCGGCGCGGAGGTGGCGGCTAAATTCCTACACAAGCATGACTTCGACCTCATATGTAGAGCGCATCAGGTAAAACAGGCGAATTAAACCTTCATTCCGTGCATTCATATCTTCCACGGCTGATCGCTGTCGCCATAGTTTTCTCGTGCTTTCCACCTTCTCAACGATATTTACCCTCAACAAGATGACATTTTTCTCATGCATCACCTGCGTAGCAGGTGGATCATCAGTCACCGTCGTCTTAGTGGAACGTCATTTACAAGAAAGTCATTAAGTTCGTAGTGCACTCACACTCGCAGGGAGTGCTGAGTCAATACAATTGATCTCTCTGTGGCATTTCTGTGCCATGGACTTATTGTGCAAGTACTTGTACTGGAGAATCATGATCATCTGAACGAAAAGCACAGAGTAAACGTGCAGGAGCTGTCTGTCCAGTCAACTTTCATGACACGAGTATTTTAAAAGCTTTCACTTTCTTGGCTTCTTGTTTTTTTAGGTGGTTGAGGACGGTTACGAATTCTTTGCAAAACGCCAGCTGGTGACACTCTTCTCCGCACCAAACTATTGCGGCGAATTTGACAACGCAGGCGCCATGATGTCCGTGGACGAGACTCTGATGTGCTCATTTCAGATCCTTAAGGTGAATACTTTGCTTGCATTTCGTGTGGATCTGTGTCGATCTAGACACATGCACTCAACAAGACCCTCATGAAGATGGTAGAAAAGACATGAGTCAATATTGCCTCATTTACTGTTATCGAAAAGGTTTCGTAGCCCAGGCCTACTGCTGAGATCATGTTTGTAGTCAGATGTTTCTGACTTTTCCACCAGAATAGGCCGAAGTTTCAGGCCGAGTCCTAGCCTGGGAAGAAGAAAAGGATATAGCGTCTGGAGGCCTTGGTGCAAAAAAGTTTGTCTAAACAAGGAGAAAGCAGATCAATCTTCTGCTGCCCACTTTTCATCTTTGCTTGGCACTTGGCAACAGAGGAGAGAGATGTTGATTATTCTTTCTCATCGCGTCGCGTCTTCAGACCCAAGAAAAAACTCGATGTAGGCGACTGCGTTAAGTTGTACGTGCTTTCGCAATGAACATGCATCCTCATACATTCTTAACCTGGTACCTACGGCACTGCCATATGTATTGCAAAGCTCCACGATGGGTCGTCGTACCAAGATTGCTCTTCCTTGAAGATTCATGCTTGACTTTTGTTGGAAATTTTCATTGGAAGCAGTTAATCATTGCGCCCTTTTTTTCAGCCGGCGGACAAGAAGAAGTTCCCGTACGGTGGGTTAAACTCCGGCAGGCCGGTGACGCCTCCAAGGGGAGCGAACCAGAAGAAAGGAAAGAAATAGAACAGAAAGCAACGCGGATTCGAAGTTGAGGGGTATAAAAAATCGACGGCGACGACGGGAAGAAGGGGGCTGAAAGCGTTTACTTCTTCTTTTTCTTTCCAACGTCCTCGCCACCTTCGTCACGGCTGTCGTCAAAGTCGTTATTGCTGTCGTAGATGTAGAAGAAAATCAGAAGAAATTCGATTCATTTTCCCCTCAAGATAACGCACGCGACGAGAGCAAACGGACTAGGAGAAACAATTGAGTTTGATAAAAGTGGTGAAAGATGCGAGAAGGAAATGCTATCGCCAAGTCCACAGTTCTCTCTCCCTTTCTGTTTTGTAATAATATATATAGGCGGAAACATCAGCACCAACATGACGAGTAAAAAGTATACTATCTGTTGACTTTCTCTGGCTGTCATGTCTCATGATTACCGACACAATATTTTGAGTAGAATCTTACGACAAATTGACGTGTGACGTACTATTAAACGATAGATGATCGACTCCATAGTACGAATATGATAGCACTGAGTTACTCCCAAAAAAGGTGCAGTTATGTTTTGCCATGTAGCATGACTCGTCCGATTCCTCCATATGGTGGACGAACTGTGAATCTCTTGCCCCCTCCATCACCAACTACTACAGTTCTGTCACTGCTCCCAAATCTTTGAGGGCGTGCACTCATCTCACAACTTGTTATTGGCAGAGAGCGTGCAGCAAACCCACAAGGGTCTCCTTGGGCAGCAAAACTCAAGGCTCTTCTCCCGTAAGAACAACTGTACCAAGAAGAGAGAATGGACTCCACCTTGCTTTGCAGCATTGAGCAGCTTAGCCGCCGCTGATGCAACCTGGGGCTGGTGTGAGTCTAGCACGAGATATTCGCCGAAATATCTACATATCGTCATCGCGCCTCTGCCTATGTAAAATTTATGCTTATAAGTCTGGATGCAGTGATAATTGATATTAGGCGGCGTTCTCTGTGATGGTGGTGAGGTAGCTGGCCTGCATACAGAAAGAGAAGGGGACCGCCTACCTACCTCTCCCTCCCTTCATCCCTTACCTGGGCGACTGCACCGGCGCGACTGAGTCACGTTTGCACGCGTACTAAAAGAGGTAGGGCTTCGCTGCGAGCTCGCTAACAGTCCCTGCGTCGAATGGTAGGAGGACTACAACTGCAGCGTGTAGTAAAGCCATGTATCAAGAGCGCTCGCGTGTGCTGCTGCAGCAGCAGCATTACGTATCTCTCCCCCAGTCGAAGGTTTGAAACGGTGGCGGTAACGACAGTTGGCGGGCAGAAAAAAGTGCTTTCAGTTGCTGAGAAGAGAAGATGTTAACTCCGTGAAGTCTTGGTGGCGACTGAAGACTTTTCCTTCCCAGGCGGATATTGTGCTACTGACTTGTTGAGGTGCCCCCAGCCATTGTGTGAGAGTCTACAGCGTTGGAGACAGCCCGGTCATGTGAGATTTCTGTCTCACTTCATGGTAAGACCATCCCTTCTCATTTGGTGTGTGGGGGTAACAATTTTCCATGGTTTTCGTCTTTTACCTCTGGTCACTGGAGAGTACGGAGAAACTGTCGACTTTATCTAATTGGAACGGATGTTAGAGTTTTTGCTTTTGCAAAAGCAGGTCAACTCTGCAATGTGCTTGTAACCCCAACGTATCGTTTGAAGAGTAAACATGTGTAAGAACTGACTAAACGAAGAGTCGATTCAGTGCAACACCTTGTTGGAAGGTTGTTCGAGTGCTCGACGTGAGTCCGGTTGCCTTGAAGGTAAAAAAAAGGTGAAGCTTTTTTCCCCTCATTCACCAAGTGTCGGATTGACCTTGGTCACAAATGGTCCTCTCCTTAGGTGGGAAGCTCGTGCACTCATATTTCTCTTGCACGACCTTTTCCGTTTCTTTTAAGTGCAGCAACTCTGGCTTTTCTTTGTCGTCGCATTCTTCGCATGGCGACTGTTTGGATTATGCATTTTTCAATAAGAACGTTCGCGTAGAGCTCAATGGCTGAGCAACTTCTATGATGGGGTAGAACAGTAAAGGTCGTACTGTCAGTCTATATTGCATTAACCCTCCTCCATCAGCGATAAAGGACGACGCCGAACCTAAAGACAAAAGTCTGTTAACACACTTTTTAATAATGGTCGTCTCACTGGCTGCAGCTCCGCATATGTATGTACAGTAGGTCTACCTACGTACAATCGTGTAGCTCTTTCTTAACCTTCTCGAAATGGCAAGAGCTCTTCGTACCAATAGATACTTTTTTCTCTCCCACCAAAAGGTTCTTCGACAAATGCTCGCACACTGCAGAAGGATTCACGCGTGAGCAAGTCCGGCAGTGCCCGTCTGAGGGAATATTTGTTAGAGGATGGAAATCGACGTAAGAAAGGTGGAAAAGTAGGCCAGTAGTAGCGAGATTGCAGGGAATAGAGATGACCGCGTAGCTACGAGGGACTTCTCAGAGTTCCGTTTTGAAACCGGTTCCAACAAAGTCGCCAAAAGAAAGAGCGAGATTCGATGCAACATGAAAACTATGGCTGCATCAACACTGTTTTGCATCTCTGTCAATGTATTCGCGATACATTTCTGCCATAGCGACGCGGGGGACCAATGATAGTAGAACACATGGGGTATACTAAAATGTAAAATGCATCTTGTGCGTAGCGATGGACTACAATGCGCAGACGAAAGCATTCGTGACATGTGACAGCGCAAACGTCGGTGCGTACGCATGTATTAGAAAGAGCAGTATCACTGAATAACACGCGCACCACAACAGTGACAGGACATATGGTCCACGAACAGTACGTTGGGCATGTGGACATCAATACTACTGTAAGCTGTATACTGTGCGTACGTCCGTGCGTACGTACGTGTGCATGATTGTCAAGAGGTTCTCGAATCGTGTGCGCACCACATGGAAAGGCGCACATTTCGAGGACTGCGCTTTGATGCATACGTTTCATACTGTAAGTACGTACGAAAGTACAGTGGCCACCGCAGTAGAACTTAGCACGCATGCCAGGGACAGACGAAAAAGAAACCTCTTTTTTTACGAATGTGACGTGCCCAACCTACTTTTGATAAGTTGCTGTAATTAAACTGTAGCTTCTGACTGACGTTACAAGGATTGTGCGCACCTGCAGTATGACAAAAATATATCAGTCCTCGAGACCTCGAGTACACTGGTGCAGTACAAAAAGTGTATCTCGCCACTGATTTTCCCCTGCGAGCTATAACAGCATTAAAAATGCAATTTTTCTCCTCTACTTTATTGTCCAGATATACTGTACGTACATACTATAGATGTGCACGCGAAGGCCATAGGCCCACATAGGCCCATTACAAGCCAAAGCCTGCGGCAAAGCGCGTTAATGGCTCCCCAAAGGGTTGGGCCAGAGCGAGATTTCATTTTAAAGTCATGGGATGCAATGACGAAGAAAATAAGGTTCTTTCTTCTCCAAAACTTGTGCATGTCATCTGTGCTGTCGACGCAAGTTGAAATGAAGCGCGTACTGTCTGAGAATGTAGCAGTGCTTGATACCCCCAAGCATTGTTTCGTCCTGTGAACGTAGACTTCGATTTTCTCACGATGAAAAATTACGATGCTCTGACTTCTGTGCGGGTAACTTGAAGTATGCAAATGTGTGAACATTGCTGTTGCCAGAGCTCTCGTCATCGGGGCTTTGTTGCAGCATGCACAAAGCCCTCAAGAAATTATTTCATCATCGCAGAAGTTCCATGCTCGACGGAGTCATTTCAAAACATCCTTGGTGTTCCTCACACGGTGCAAGATGTTTTTGGGCCTGCATCCAGACAGAGTCTTTCTCGGGGCTGCTCATATTTTGGAAGGTTAGGCAAGAACAGCGACTATGCAAGAACTGGGAAAACAGTGAGGAAAAACCGTCCCACCCACCTCACTGAGTGTACGTGAAGGTTTCCTTATAAACGGTATATCTCAGCAGTTAAAGGTAATGCTTGCTATCGCTGGGAAGGTGCTTCTCATCTCAGATCTCCAGACATGTTCGTCATGTGCTGATTGCTGGAGCTGGCCTAAAATTTTCCCAGTTTTTTTCCTACTCACAGATTGCCACTACCTAGTGAAGCAAGGGCTGCCCTAATGATGCTGACATTAGAGAAAGAGAGAAAACTAATTGCCTCATAATTACAGCTGCGAAGGCGAATTAACCGCTGTGGAACAAGTGGACCCTTCCGGGCCATCGTTCCGTGATCAGGCCTTGCAACCTTTTGGCGAACAAAATCGAACTCTCAAAGGCCACACGGAATCTTCTGTACCTCGTAAATCTATCTGGTGCATGTGAATACCCGTATATTTCCCGTAAGTTACGACCACATGATAAAAAGGATCTTATACATTTCTGTGTATGAACTGAAACAAACATTGTGCTTGCGTGTGCGCTCACACATACAAAAAAAAAACACAAACCATCCTCTTGTGTATTCCGCTCTCACCCCGCTCTCATCATAACCATTCCTCCATTCTGTTGGCTTGCAAATTGCATGCGAAAATGTGCCACACGTCGCTGATCTTGAACTTAGCGACCCGTATTTGTCGCACGTGGGATCGAACAACTACTCGTGAAACCCATCAAGGGCATTCCCTCCATACGTACGTATGCGTCACAGGGGAGGGCAGCTGGCGAGCAATTCTCCGGGACCAAACAAATTTGCTTCAGCCGGGCGGGTCCTATTACGTTTATTTGATCACACCACGCATAATTTGGGAGCAAAACAACGGATCGTACGTGGATGACGTTCTTGCGAAGAACACGACGCGCGTGACGTGCCTAAAGTATGAGTTAACTGTGCGCCCCCCCTCTTCCATGTTAGTTAGTTTATATCAGCTTAATGCACGACTCGTGTTACGCAATGATCCACCCGGAGGATGTCAGAAATTGGCTCCGGATTTGGACATCCGCTTTGAATTAGCCACTGGGTTTTTGCACAGGTAGACAAGTGCGAATGGCGTGCGTACAGTAAAACAAATAGTAAAGCTAGACGTAGCTTCTGCTCGCCTCAGTGTTATGGCACAGGCCAATGGATACGACTTTCAGCACAAATAGCTTCCTCCAGGAAGAGAATGAAAAAAAAGCGGTAGCGACGTTGGCAAGAATTAATGTCCCTACGACCTGACGGAGAAACCTCTTAGATTATTCCTTCCATTATTTCTCTGACAATGTTATGCCCAAGAGAACCCTGAACCCCACAGCTATTAAGTCAGAGCAACCTAGCAATTCGTCGAGGCAGGGGCAACTCGAGAGGAACTGCTCTTTTCACTGCAATGCATTGTGCTATGTTTCTATGCAAATTTCAGGCCTTCTCAAATGGAGCACAGGATCTAAATGAATGCTTTGGAGTGCCAGAACCAGGTACACAAAATAATCCTTGTTATGATGATGGAAAATTAGTCACCCAGGGTCATGATAACTTCATAGCCACCATGATCTATCCACCTCTACATGGTTACGTCAGTCCTTTTATTTTCCCCTCAGAACGATGAATCTGTTCGCGTCTAGCGTCGTCACTTGGACTGCGTGAATCCCTCCGTGTTAGGATCTGTGGTTACACCTGCAACCTTATCTATGGATGCGTGCATTTGTTTGTCTGTACACGCTTTGTCGTGGTCCAAAACTCTTTTTTGTTCAAGTCACCTTCCTTTGTCTTCAATTCCTTGGCAGGATTCATTCTGCTAAACTGTCCTCGCTTTCCCCCCCCCTTCTTTCTCAGCAGCCAGCGAAGGCTCCATGCACGGAAAAACTAAGTACATCTGTCTTCATCCAAATGTTGAGTCTGCTTCCTTAGGCTTATCCTTGAATTCAGGAAACTAAAACTGGAGTCTCTCGGTCTGATCTGCGTCTGCGAGATAGCTTTGCATATTTAAGGAAATCGCTACTCATCGCGAATTATTGAAATGGTCGAAGGCGTGTGCGGCTTAAGGAAAAATCCCTTTCATTTGCATGAAGATGTTACGACGTCGACATGAGAGCGACGCTTTTGTACATAAGTTCCACTGAGTGCAGCGCGTGTATTTCTAATTGTACGTGCTTTGTGCATAATACTATGTGGGTAGCAACTAACGCTACGTAGAAAAGACCCCGCTCAATAGCACACTGCTTAATCGTGCAAACTGCATGATGGCACACATTTCAAATTTCCAATACTTTTAAGCTGCTACATGCCTACACCGCTTTATCGCACATTTTGTCCCATCCGCAAGGGTGTGGCTGCTGTACATAAGCTATACGTTATGTACAGCATGTTTTGTCTCAGACGCCGCCGTGATGCCGCCAGACAAGAGGGGTTTGGTGCCACAGTAATTGTTTCGTCGAAAAGATTGCGTCGTGTAGTAAATCCACGAAAATACAATGTACGTACCCGCATGTTCTGTGTGAACCTCAGAAAACGCAGTCGTCACTGTAGCGGGGGGAAAATGTGATACTGAGATCAGCTCTGTAATTGGATGTGTCCTTGATGACATCTTCTAGATTAGGCAGATCGGAATTGTAAATGTCACATTGCTGGCCAAAAAAAAACTCAACAGAGAAGGAATTTCAGAACGTAACATGTGGACTGTGGTTTTTTCCCTCATACGCTGCCTTCTCCACCAGCATAAAACTTTTACTTCTGTAGGCCCTGATTGAAGGAGTGGAAGACATAACATTGTTCAACTTTCACCCGCGAATATCTGTGAACACAGTGTGTGTTACAGTCACCTCTGTGTGAGCCAAATCATTGTTGCGCCATCGCTTCTATTATGTGAAACAGCGAGTGCAACGACGCGTAGTGCATGCTCGCAGGGCAGTACAAGAGTCATGCGGCGCTAGCACAGGACACAGCCGCAATTAGCATAAAAGGCAGATTGCAACAACCTCCACAAGCAATAAGTCATACGAAAGTGCTGCTGCTGGTGTGTGTGTGTGTGTGTGTGTGTGTGTGTGTGTGTGTGTGTGTGTGTGTGTGTTCGTATGAAATTGTACACTCAGACCAGGAATCGGTACAGAAATCAGACTCAGTTGACGCCAAACGTAACAAACAGCGGTGTCGATTGATGGTTTCAGCTACCAATGGCAACACTTGAAATCATCCAAAGCATCCGCACAACCGTGCAATGTGCACCGAAAAATAGCACTACAGCGCACAATTTGATGCGGGAACCAGCACCACAGCACAGGAGGAAAAATCTCTAGACACTAAGTTAATCAATGCTGTGAAGGACACATCCTTCAGAGCGTCTGCGTAATGACGCCAATCACGCTGCAATTGATAGAGGCGGGAACTTCTCCTCAAAGCTGCTACTGACCTTGCTGCTATACGGAGGTGTCACGACGTCTGACTGACGCATGTTAAGGCTGCTATCAAGGATTGCGTACCTAATTGGTCTGTGGCGAGCACAAAGGGAGGAAATCATCCCTAGGAGTTTCCTTTTAGTCATGCCTCGGGCATAAAACTCCATACTTTCTTGACGCTATAGCTCCGCAGTGCCGTTAGAGTAACGACTCTTGGCTCCTGGGAAGTACGGGTCTAATAGAAATGGAGATTCCTCCAGAGAGAATCATAGCATACGTCTACACTACATAGTGCATCCTTCTCCGCACACAGGAAGAAGAGCTTTGTTCGTGGCACCTTCTTCTCCACTCATCTGCCAACAACGCAAGCCACAATTACGATTACCACGTACAGTTGACTGAGAACGTACAGTGTGTGCCAGAAAGTTAGAATAAAATTTAGCCTTAGATTGGCATAGATCAACAAAACAGCCAGTAAAAAACATCTCAAATTTTGTTCATGACGCTGAATAATGAATGGGAATGCACAATTTGATTCTCCTAACAATTTTTTTGATCTTTTGTTGCTTCCACCTCGTCAGCAGGAATATTGCGCGGGGAGAGGCTATGTAAAACTTCTGTAGGAGACTCGGATGTATTAGTACCAATCCTGGTTACCACGTCGAAAAGTCCACAAACGAAAGTGGTGGCGGAACATGACGTTCTGACGCAGTGAAGTCACTCCTGCTCAAGACTTTGCATGGCCAAATCAAGGAATCCGGGCCAAGAAATCATACCAATATCTGGCGCGCACTGTAGTGCGTAAGCTACGTATTTACTACGTTGATCATCAGTGCAGGGGCTCTCTGTCTCTCCTTCCTCTCTGCCTCTCTGGTCACACACAAATTCCCGTTAATACTTACTTTTTTCTCGTAGCGTCGGCAACCAAATTTCTCTTTTTTTCCCCCGGAGATTCACTGAAGGTGGAGAACAGAATGTTTAAGCAGGCCATGTTTTCGCAGCTGCAAAGACAGACCGACTTTTCAATTTTGTCTCCAGGAAGAAACATCTGGAAAATGTAATAGCAAGATGCGTAATGCCAGACAGAAGTGGGAGGTGGTGAAACAAGAGCAGTTGTTCGTAATCTTGGATAATGCGTCACTCAGCAGAGGAGGAAGAAAACTTTCTACAGCTCGGATCTACGAACATTTTGTCACTTCTCTCGGATGTGGAGGAAACCCAGTAATGCTGCTTATTGGCTCGCTTTTGGCAGAAGAAAGACATTGTCGTGTCGGTCTGATGTGTGCAGTTCTTATGTACGCATAGCACAGAGAAACAAACTGATTCTTTTGACTAGCGAAAAGAATCGTCTCTTCTCTGTGTGTACTCTAACGTACGCACCGAGCAAGTTCGACACACGCATCAATGGCAAAGCTCTCTTTATTATACAATGGAGGGGTGTTTTTTTTTAAAAAAAAAAGAAGTGCGTTTATTTTCTTTTGGTGCTGCCGCTATTGTGTTGTGTGCGCGCTTTTTCTCACGATGACGTGACCATCTGGGAAATGAGTTATGCATGACGATAGAATCATTCGCCCGGAAAAAGAAATCGTAGCTGTGTTCGCAAGAGTTGCACAACTGAAATGACGTACGAAGAAGCAACAAACTTGTTGACGTCTAAAGAATGCATAGAAATTTAGTCACGACAGCTGACGCCAAATGTGCTTCTTTGACGGGGTGATTTCTCTCCAGTCTGTCTCTCTCTCTCAGAGTGAATCTGCACAGTACGGATAGATCTTTATTTCATCGACGATGTACATGCCTGGAGAAGGATTGTCCCACCTGGAATAGAAAATCATGTACGTTGGTGTAGATGTGACTGTGCGTAGGTAGTAGTCATGGTGCCCCATCCATACCGTACAGGTGATGCTCACCAGTAACCCATGCTAACTGCTTCCAAAGTTCCGGTGCTGTCCACCGCGTCGCTGCAACTGTTGGGGATGTTTTTGGGGTCTCCTTCGCACTTCCCGGAGGCCAAGCAGATGGCGTCCTTGAAACTGGCGCCATAAATCTCCCTGGCCCTGGAATGTGAGCAGCTGATGATGTTGATCACTTCCAGACAGCCTGGCTGGTCGTGGCCGTAGTTAGGACTCTGACCAGGATAGAAGTCTACGTGACCCAGAGGTTCCATGGTACCGTACTGCAATGGGTGGGACAACAATAAATAATTCTTGCAACGAATAGATTAACTAAATTGATGCAAGCTTCTACGTCCTTAGGTAATTCCATGCCATACACTAGAAAGTACTACTACTGCAGTCCTCCGGGTTAGTGGCAATTAGCAGTCTCATTGACCCGTAGGGCAGAAAATAAATTATTCCTCCCTGGCCAAAGTCAATTGAGGTAAGACCTGGAGGTTGCTTAAGTCCGAGCTATGCTTCAGTTGCCGTACATGGACGTACGTGCGAAAAGTGCGTACCTGAGGGATGAATCCCAGGTACCTAGCGTCTCCATCAGTATGGATGTTGTCCACGATGTCCGCGTCGTGCGGCCCCAGCCTCGCGGTGGCCGGGATGTGCAGGTCGTCGAACGGGTACGGCACGTCGTTGCAGAACAGAGGCCCTGCGGGATCCATTCCGGAAATGCGGTCCTGAGCAATGTAATAATTTCTTAAGGGGACAAAAAAGCACTCGAGGGAGAACGCATTAGCACAAAAAGGCACTAGCCTTAGAAAAGCTAACTAGTGTAGTACACTTTAGAGGCCACGACACACAGCTTTTCTTTTTAATTTTCCTTAGAGCGTTTTGAAAGAAGAATATGATTTGTTCGCAATTTATGGCATTGCAAAAGGGCTTCATGGCCCTCAAGTAAAATTTGTGTGACACGTCGTATACAGTTCAGTGAACAACATGTTGCACAATACTCGTGCTGGTCTGTTTTGCTCTGCCACAGGACATACGGTACTCATATTCTAAATAACACTTTTACCAATTTGGTCGCTTGCTGTCGATCTGGGTCTGACAGCAAGTGCTTCCCTGCGATCCCACACGCGTGTGCGCCCAAGCTGTGGCCGATGCAGTGGACGTGGAGCTTTCGATCTATCACAGAGTTGGCTAGCTTGATCACCTGATACATGGCCTGCGCTATATATCTGAAAGGCGACATGAGCCGTACATACGTACGTACGTGCGCATACGTACTTGCTTGAGTACCAAGGCTAAAATATTGACCTGTGCTCTGACGTCATGCTTCTAGTTGCAAAGGAACGCTCGGCAAATACGGTTACTTGCACGAAATTGCATAGTGTCGAACGAGAAATACATTGTTCCCTGTGTGAACCTTGGCACAACGATGTACGTATTGGGACTGTCAATAATTTGGCGAGGCCTTCTTTTTTTTTTTTCTTCCTATGTCGTTGTCAAGGTTAAAAGTCAAATTCGGAAAACCCTGGAACTCTTGTTTGCACCGTACGTACATCCGCACAATCTGTGCTACTGTATCTGTGCAATGGGCCAGCCGTGCTTATTTAGTACACCTGCAAGTGCGCGTCCTGCGTGTGGATGCGTCCGATGATGTCGTTTCCGACAGTTTTCTCTCATGTATTTTCTTTCCCTGAGCAGTTGGCATGTTTGTGCTAATGAATTGCACTTACCCAGGTAAAAGTGATGTCTCTCCTACCTTTAGAAAAATGAGTGAAAGTCACCTGGTGTTGGCAGCAGCGCGCCAGTAGCTGATCAAGTCGAAAATGCCGTGGCCCCAGCCAATCAACTGGAAAATGAGGATAGGAAATCGTTTAAAGTATGGGTCGTTAGATACGGATGGCTGATATTTTTCTGCTTGTTTTGTGTGTTTTCTTCTTTTGTGGGCTCTTCCGTGAGCGAGCACTAAGATCTTTGGCCTGAAATATCTATTCTCTTAAGAGAGGGTTGGACAGCCCAGTTTCCTTTTGTCCAGGGGGAAATTGCAATGCAGTAAAATGCCATCGTAACGTGGTGGTAGCTGTGTTCATACATACTGTGCAGGTGCACGCAGGACAAGTACGCAGTGTGCTTGCTTGTCATGTACCTTGCTTGTTGCATACCAATAACTCACAATCACAGCGGCGCCGGGATCCACTTCCTGTATGTCCTTCTGGAACTGGTGCAGCCATTCTGTCTCAAAACTCTTGAGGTAGCCGTGGATCACTAACACGAGCTTCTTCAAGCTCATGTCCTCCTTGAGCTTTCTGAAGCACTCGACAGTTCCGTTGTTGGGCAGGTATTCCGGGACAATCAAGCACTTCTCGCCCGTGGGCAGGTAGAGCTCCATCTTGGGCCGGACCCCAGACGCGCACTCTGGCAAGCCGAGCACGTTGAATGGTGGCTCATTGGTAAAAGTCACGTTGAGCTCGGGACAGGTGATGTTGGTGCGAGAAGCCATCGAGTCTAAAAGGTACCGGCGGAAGGCATTTTGTTCTCTTCTTATGTCATTCTTGCTTCCACGAGATTCGCTGCTCTTAAAAAATGAAGAGAGATGCCAGTAGAAAAATGGCATCACAGGATATCGACGCCTGCAACAACGATAGCGAGAAGGTACGAGTAAGGGCGAATAGCAGACACATCATATTTTCCGTTTATCTATCGTACTCAGTAGCGTGTGTCAACATGCACGCATAGCACGTACATACAGTTTTCTTCATACTGTGCGAGTAAAGAAAAAAAAGATATGTTAGGTGGAAGAACAAGAAGTTGGACAGACGGATCTGGGTTTTGCATTGAAGGGATGCTAATGGAGAGAGGAGAACTCTGGTCAGGTTGTCCTCAATTACTTCGAATTTCAGTCAAATGTGCCAGTTTGCATTTGCGTATTGACCAAGTAGCAGTGACAGCGCTATTGAATCTCGTACCCCTACCCGGACACTGAGCGCTGGATGCGCAGAACATTATGTTTTGTACGTTCCGATACATAGTGGTTATTCTGTCACGGACACGTAGTGGACCTCTGATGTATTTAAATTCTCCGTCATCCACAAGAGTCTGACTGTAGCGAAATTTTGATTATAACGAGCCATTTATTGGTCTGTGATGAACTCAGACTCTAGTCTTTTTTTAAGAAATTGGTTATGTACTAGCCGACCGCACCAGCTTCGCCGGGTGCCTTCCAGCCCCCGGTCTCAGATTTCCTCCACCATGTGCTCTATTGTGCTCTACGTAAGATTTGAAGTGGTCCACGCAAGGAAGCTCAGTACAATTTCCATCTTTCATATTATTTTTGTGAAGCATCAAGGTTAGGAAAAGGGGGGTCCAAGACAGACAAATCTCCATTATTGTATGATTAGGCTACCTTGGCCTTTAACACAGTTTTAAGGCACTCTGTCCCTTCATGACGGTGAAGATGACAGTGATAGTTGGGGCATCCAATCTCGCTCATCTGACAACTTTGGTTGTTGGCCAAAGCGTATTCAAGGCTGCTTCATATAAAAAAAACTAGTGGAGTACTGAATCATCTCATTTGATTACGCTCAGTGGAAGTTTCAGTTCGTGATGTCGATGATATCAAGGATATTTTATCCAGCAAAGTAAGCAGGGAAAAATTTGCTTGTGTCGACGTGGTTTTGACCATATAGGAGATCAACTGCACGCACAACGCGTATCTTAACAGCATCCATTCACGCACCAGACGCGGTCGTTTTCTTAAACTTTCAGAAGAACACAATGCGCTGCCATAGTTGTTCCGTGTGTCGTCAGCGCAGTACGAAGAAGTACTTTCACTACGTACATGCTGTAAGTGATGAGATGGAAGTGATAGGATGTGGGCATCTTTGTTGCCCCCGTTGCGTTGGCTGTAAGACTGGCCTTCGTCTGCCTCCATCGGCCGCTCTCTACTCCTCCGGTCTTGCAATCACATTTGTGGTGGGCCGACCAAGTTGTCAGATAGAAAAGGAGCAGGAGTCGCACAGAACCGCGACTGCCATTTTGAACAAACATCCTTTAAAAAAGAAGAAAAGGAGTTTTTTCCACCATTTTTGCCACATTGCAGTGCTTTTTTGCGAGATGTGTGCAAGTAGAAGTAATGAGATTATCGCGGATGAAGAGATCCAGGAAGGAAGTCCTTCACAAGAAGAGAATGAGAAACAATGCATATATGGCTTAATTGGCAAAAAGAGGATGCGTGATGTTGAAAGTGCATCATTGTAACATGGCGGAAAAAAAGATAACATTTTGTGTACTTGCATCCAGTACAAGTTCATGCGTTTACTCCATCAAATTACGAAAAATTTGCTGAAATTGCAAGGTGTGCGAATCCTCCTCTGACTGATGCTCTTCTTCGCGTATGAATTCATGTGGATCAGGCTCAGATCGTACTTGGAGGTGCAATGGAATTTAGATTTACCACTAAGTTTTGCAAACCTTCCCGTCGCCCATTCTTCTTTACTTATGAAAGTTAGATAAGGATGGGTAGGGTAGAAAAATGGTCTTCTCACAAGAAAGGAGAAAAGAAGAGGCAATGGATTAAAGGGATGCATTCAACTGTAATTTGCATATCATCACTCATGGGCCCAAAAAATGTGGATAACGAACGACCCTGCTCCGTTAGGTTAAACTGCCTGTTTACTTTGAATCTCCCTTCTTTGATGGACTCCAGAGGATGGCGAAATTTCTTCGTACCAAATGTAAAACGTTTTTCTTAGCCCACTGCCACAGAACTTACATGTGCGTCTTGGTGAAGCGGTCACTACGCTCATAGGTAGAGCAGCACCCTTGTCGTTGGTAGCACCGTGGTGTCACATCGCTTCTTTTATTGTGAGGTGTCGGTCTGCTGCATCGCTGGGAGATACGTTAAGCTTGGCCTTTCTACGTACTTTGCGAACGTATCTGCCTCAAAAATACTCGTCGTGCAGCTTTGCGCAGTATTTGGTAGCTGCGCCAACCACGACAGCGAGGAACTAACGACGCACATGCTGACAACGATGTTGCTGCTGCTGTTGTTGTCATTGTCCGAATCAGTGTTATACGTAACGTATAGCATTGCATACGTACGTAGTACACATAGCGCTGAACAGTCAAGTCTTGTATGTCCCCGATAGCCCACATAGGCCTGCATGTTCATGGGCCATCACGAAACTTCTCTGAAACTTGTGTGTCCTCGTGATGTGTACGTGGTATCACATACCCAATAACATTTTTGTGTGCAGTACATAGCACGCACACCTCGGATGGGTGCCACTGTCGTACGTGCGGACGCCACGGAGACGCACACAGCATGCGTGAGACAGTGCCAATGGCGCAATTTGTGCCTCTTGTCTCCTACACACATCATGCCGTTGCATAATCAATCGTCGTCACGCCTGTTGCAATCATGCACACGTATGTCCATGACCATGCAAAGTCGTACGGTCACATCAGACCAGCAATTGCACCAACTTAAAGATTTCTTCTTTCCTTCCAGGTGTGAAGACAACTTCAAGAGTGTCAAAATGTGGTCAAGGAATCGAAGGAGGAGACATTAGTTGAGGAGTCACACAGGAAAAAACAAAGAAGAACAACACAGCCCCCCTCGCAATTTGTCAAGTTGACCACCATCTAGTCAAAATGAACAATAATCAAAGGTTGCCATCGTCACTACCAGGGCTACTGCTCGTCGTGGCCATGCTTTTTGGACTAGCCAACTCACACGGAAGGCTGATTGAGCCGCCATCGAGGTCCACGATGTGGAGGTGAGAGCCTGGCATCATTTCAAAACTCCACTACAAGGGAGAAGTGAGAGAGCGATCGTGAACGTATGCATGTGTTTAGGGCCGAGAGAAACAAGAAAAAAAAGAGAAAAATTGATTGAGGAAAGGAAGGGATGGCACTGACGATAACACTTGTCAAGTCAGATATACACTGGCCAGTTATTGTACTACAACACATGGTACAATAGCACAGTCAGTATATGTGGGATGGTAGCGGATACTAGCAGCATACTGCGGCATAAAGGATCAAAACTAACCAGTGAGTGGTCGTCCCAGTCGTTCCTGCTCCGGAAATGACGCTTTTTTCTTCCTTGGCACAGGAATAAAAGTAAAAGTTCCAATAGAAAGCGGCTCAGAGGCAGTAAGTAGCCGCAGTGTAACTTTTAACAAGCCGTAAGGATATGAAAGTTAAGACTCTGCGTACGCATTTTCAGATACGGCTTCAACACTCCTCCCAACTACAACGACCACGAGCTGTACTGCGGCGGATTCTCCAGGCAGTGGCGGACCAACGGCGGCAAGTGCGGCATCTGCGGAGATCCATGGGATTCGCCACAGGTCTGCGCACAGCGACAACTTGATTTCCCCACTGTTGTTTACGTTCTGCACATGCTGAGCAGCAGGCACCACTCAGCGGGGCAAGAAGATGGCGTGCATTACGACATGTTTTTAGGACGTCGGTCGTTCAACTATGCAAACACCCATAACAGCACATTCAATTTAGCGCAAGCGAATTTTACCGTAGCGTATAACTCCAACATTGTTCCAAAACGCCCCAGGTGTAGTAGACACGTAGGATCACTGCTTACTTCGGGCATAGCTGGATAGGAGTATTTATATTACCTTGCGGTTTTCCTTAACTCTCATGAATAAAACATGTGAGGTGCTGACTTTTATCCCTTAAGTAGTTTACTAGCTCAACCACGCCTTAGTTTGTACTTTGTGTACGCTGACCTTGTTAACATGCAAAAGTGCAAGTCTCTGTGCACGTGCGTATCGACACTGCATTTGGAGTCTGACGCAAAAAATCTGAGCCACCTGCATCATCGACGTATGTGCATGCCCTGAATGTCAGACAAGCGTAACATTTACTTTCACGAGCAGCACATTTCGGGGGTTCTCCTGCCAATATATTTTCTGCGGAGGCAGGGGAAGTCATCTTTTTTTCGGCCTGTGGCCACAAAGACAGTGGCCAGCAGCTTCTCCATCTTCCCTCTTTTCACAGCTTCCACCAAATTGAGTTTATTTCCGCCTTTTCTTTTTTTTCATTGGGAGAAATTCTGCTGTTGTCCAGGCTTTTGCTTTCTTCCCTGGGGAGGAGGCGGATGTTGTTGCAATGTTAGCCTTTGGCAATTCGGTTGCCTTTGCTCTCCCAAACACGTAAAAATGACACTTGCCTTTTTTCAACTTCACTGCAGCTTCACGAACTTTACGTTTGAGGTTGTCGCAAGATACCGGTGTCTTCTGTATTGTGCCGTAACCAGAAGGCACATTGCGAGTGTCTGCAAATATAATGCAGCGTTTTATCTCGAGGATAGAGGACATGACAAATATATTGGACCTCATGGTGTGGTAATCAACCTTTTTTTACGTCTTGAATCGCGTTGTTTCACCAGCCATTGGAATTCATATTGGAACCTTAAATTGGTGCAGCATTCATCTCCTGTCTTATGAAGACTCTTTCTATCCAAGCTTACTTTTGACAGCGTGTCACAATCGTATGTTTCTTGACTGAATCAAGGAACAACAACAACTGAGGAAACAGAGATTTTTAGCATTAGCTACCGGAATGCTTGGCATTCAGAGGCAGGATTGACATTATACAGCTTACTGAAGGATGATTATTCGTGGAGAGAGCATGGGTTAGTACAATGTAGATTCTGAGGTCTGATTGATTAAATTGTCCCAACTTTGTTGAAGCCTTATTAATCGTACGATTTCTTGATGAGAGCTGTGAAATCTTTACAGGAGGTACCCCTAACAATACTTTTCCAGAATCTCTGAAGTGACTGAAGCCCACGGTCTGGAGCCATTCTCACATTTCTTTTGACACGATCAAAAAGCCTTTGACCGTCTGCACCATCAAGCTCCATGATGCAATTTTTGATTCTCCTCATGAGCTGCTCCGTGGAGTTTGCGGACCCCTTCTTGTCATAGACCTCATCTTTGGCCATTCCCAGAAGTGTACAATTGGGTGGAGACAAAATTGGCACAATTCAATGAATCAGACCCTAGAGTGAACATTGAGGTAACAGCCTGGGGTTGATACAGTTTGTCAAGGAATTGATGTCAGGTTCCAACAGCGGTTAACAGGTTGCAACAAAAGTCAGATCACCTCAGTCCTGAGTCAGACAAGAGACAGAGCTGCATTACAACAAAAAACCGAGAGTGAAGGACAGCATTCCGGTTGTCAATACTACTGCTTAGCTTAGCAAATATCTAGATTAGCTATGCGTGATTCCACCTTAGCCAAAGGCTAAGCCCAGGAGATATCGCACTACTAGAGTAGAGACATACTACTCTAAGCTAAGCAAAGAGCAAAAATGTCATTTGTTCGGAACCTTCTCGCATTTAGCTTTTTGATGCTTTTTCGACACTTCTGCCTATACTTCTCACTCTGTGCAGTACTCTGTCTGAACACAATTCTAGAAAAGTGGTAGGATCTCCACGATCATGAAGAGTGTCAAGACATATGGCTAGGTGTCGCAGTGAGGTAGCATCGTATCACCAATGTTTTTGTCAATAGGAAAAATTATACAAGAATCCGATACATAAACCTGAACGGAGAATGGCGCTACCAGATACCTAGTAGCAGATCCTGACCAGATGTCCTTCACAACATCAGCAGACGATATTTGCTTGCATGGAAAGAAAAGCCGACTTCAATTCCTTGACGCACAGTATACTGGTATGCTCAATGGCCCGAGGAGGCCAGTTCATCAGCAATGTCTGCTGCACACTGTTAGGTGTGCACAGGAAGTTTCATAAGTTGCGAGTAATGACTCTGGATGTGGAGATGTACTTGGTGGGGGTGGGCTGGATCTTGCATTCGGTCATCCCTACTTGTGCAGTTGCTGGGTGTCCAGTTTGTGTAAATTGTTATTGCCCTGGATGAGGGGAGTCGGATCTTGTTCTGTCGCTGTGGTCTTACATGCTATGCAATGCTAGGACAATCTGATTTTGGGGAATTTTGGAAACTGCACCTGCAAAACTGATATCAATGTGGGGCTTCAAGTAACATAAAACTACTTTTTTCTGTTCCTCACCAACCTGGGCCAATAATAGGTATAAGTGCCGTAGCAGTGCCAAATACTGCAATTGTGTTACGAATTGTATATTTCTCAACCTTTTACTATTTCAGCCCAGAGCAAATGAGGCCGGCGGGATGTATGGAAAGGGCGTCATCGCGCGAAAGTATGAAAGAGAACAGGTACATAAGATGCTTTCATTGATAAATTGTTGATGAGCAGTATTAAATTGGTTACGTCTTTAGGTGATCAAAGTCAGGATTGAACTCACTGCCAATCATATGGGTTTCTTCGAATTCCGCCTTTGTCCCAACAACAATAGACGCAAGCCAGCGTCTCAAACCTGCCTGGATAAACATCTTCTGAGAGAAGCTGAGTCTGGAGATTCCAGGTACGCACATGCACCATGAGCACGGCATGAGAATGTGCATAAATAATGCCTAAAAACAGACTTGGGCACGACGAAGATATGACGGAAAGTCCTAAATTCTCACGAGGCTTTGTTACATCGCACTTTGTGACTTGTGCGTCTCATACGTGCGAAGCTTTCTCTTTTTACCCACGTCGTACTTACGAGGTATAACTCGCACACGCATTATTGTTTTGGTAGCAAAGTGCAGGACTTAAGCTGTAATTTATTAGCTCATAAATTCTGTTAAAAAGGTCCTCTATACTACAGGATACACAGAGTTTATTGTACGAAGATACTCTTGTACTGGTACTGCGAACAATGTCAATGCACAACTCTTGTGTCGACTCCAGTCCTCCAGCCCTCGTACTTGCTGCTCTGTATACTGATATGTGAACCTTACGTGCGAGAGCTCGGTCTTGTACAGTGTGTCAACTGCCTTGGTCTTCCTGCAGATACTATCCGGGACCAGGAACCAAAGTGTTCGAGATGCATTACCAGCTGCCAAAGAACTTGACCTGTCGCCAGTGCGTCTTCCAGTGGAGATATGTTGCTGGAAACAACTGGGGTAAGTTGGAGTGCGACGATTACATGTCCTTTAAGTCCCGCTGCTTTTACGTTGGACGTTGAAAAGCAATTCTCCATTGGAAAGCATACTATATAGTGCTCCCTCCCTCATAGTACCCTCTACCCACAGCATCCTTTTTAGGGTTTCCCATAACATTGGAATGAGTGGGCAGAAAGAAACGGTGATTACGTTTAATGGGCTGCTACTCCTCATCAAGAATGCCAAAATGAGTCACTCCTTTTTCCTATTTCGGAAAAAAAAACCGCCACACCGACACGGGCGAACATCAGAGTAAATCTTTGTGCATCCATTGCTGGAGATCCCGCCCCCTCCATTGTTTGTCTGCACTGTCTGTATAGTATGTTTAATTTTAGGAAAATGCAAGAACGGGACCGGTGCCGTGGGCTGTGGTCCCCAGGAGGAGTTTCGCGCCTGCGCAGATGTCACCGTGACCGAGAGCGACGGATCTGCCGACGACACGCCCAATAACCTGTCCGACGGTGACAACTTCCCTGATACTTCAGACAACGAGATTGACTATGGAGACGACAGCTGGCTTCAAGAAAAAGATGAACTGCTTGAGCGAGTGGAGTTTGAGTCAATTATCGTAGTTGCGCTTGCCTCGCTACTCACAACCGCAGTATTCTTTGGAGCACTGTTCTTCTACTACCTCAAGGGCAAAGGCTACTTAGAGAGATATGATTGGAGCACCGCAAAGCCAAGGATACCTAGAATGCCGAAAGCCCACATTCCCAAAATGCCCAAAATGTCCTCAATCCACTGGCCGCTGTCCAGTGTCCAGCTCAAGCACTTGCCCAAGTTCTTAGGGGGAAGCAAGAGCGATAAGAGTGTAAGAGCTGGAGAAGGAGCTGGTGCTGCAGTTTCCTCCAGAGGCAAACCCTCCACTCCAGCCACAACGGTGGTTTCTGCGCCCATCACCGTGGTGAGCACAACCAACGAGCAGGCGACGGGACCTCCGGCGACCGTGCTGTCTCCGCAACATGCGCACTTGTTGCCACTTGCGCCGCCTCGCACAAAAAAGCATGCCCCTCCACAGCCACCACGGTCATCCAAACTGGCAACGATTGCATCTCGACCACATCCTTCGGCGGCATCCAACAATGTATCTCGGCCGTCTGCTCCGCCGCCTGTGGTGCCGCCACAGCCAAGTTCTCACGACGGTGGTGACAACGACGACTCCCCAGCTGAGATCGACATTAGCCAGCCAACGTCCGTCACGATCAACGGCGTGTCAGTGGCCCAAACATCTACAGTCCCAGCGTCATCATCCTTGAGCCAAAGTGATGAGAATAACGGTTGGGTGATGATGTCGGCCCGAATGGCCGTCGTCGATGCTGAGATGCCCGATTCCATGGAGAATGACAGCGGTGGCGTTGAGAAAGAAGGCGCCACTCCACCGCCTGAGTTCGGTAACCCAACGCAAGTCAAGTCCCAGGAGGATTGACTTGAGCCTTGGACATTGTCGTTTTCCTTTCAGTTACCGCCGTTTTAGTTTGAGTCCGGAAAAACAGAAATGGTTTCTCTGGTGATAGCATGAGTGCCAGCCTTTTGTGTACTGCTGTATGTGTAAATAGCATCTCGTACTACAAAAGTGCAGTACTTACAGGACGGGGAGGTAAAACCGCTTCGTCTGCCTGTCTTCGGAGATTACTCCACCAATGGATACAAAATTGGCACATTGGTAGAGGCCGTCATCCCTTTGGGACGGTCAAGTCCTCAATGCTCTGACATGAAGAATAAGGCAAGGACCGAGAAAACTCATATACTAGTGTAATTTATGCACTAAAATTTACTCCGAGGGTTATTTTTAGTAAAATAGCCTGCTTTTAGAGCCCCGTGGGAGACACTCCAGAGGGGAGGGGGAGGGGAGGGTGTTGCCCTCCCCATGCATGTTGAGCAGAAGAGTCGAGCAGTAGGGAACCATTTAGGGCTCTACCACTCTTGCTACCACCTACGTCAGCCCCAATAGTAGCCCGTGCAATTAAAAGGTACCCTGGCGCGTACCTTCATGCACACATAGAAAATTGCAGTACATATGTACGAGTACAATAAAGTTCAATCATTGATCAGGCATGACTTCCCGCAGTAGTGTTAGCTAAGGTATGTACAATGGAAAAAGTTCTTTCGTCTGTGCCATCAGAGACAGAGAAATTGTACGCATGCATGCCGTCAAGAGAAAGAGAACAGTGCTAAACATGAAGGAAGGATCCACTGAGAAGCCTCCACATACTGAACTCTTCAAAAGGAACACACGTGCGGCGCGATGAGTAGTAGGAAGACCCTCTTCTTGGTACTGCAAGCCATGATTTTCTTCCTCGTGGTGCATACACAGACCGTAAAAACGAATGCGAGATGGTGTTCGTCTACACATACGTATACCCCCAGCACAGCTGGGATTCCAGTGATGGGCTCATTCAAAATCCTTCTTGATGCCTCCTTGATGCTGTTTTATGTCAACGTTATGCGTAACAAGCGCCTTATGTAAACAAAAAGCAAAATATACTTTGAGCAAAGCGTGAAGGATCGAGAGTCTTGTTAGCAGTAAACGGAGGCGCCTCAGACATGTCTGCTATCACTCTAGCCCAACGGAAAGCTAATCTTCAGCATAGTCAACATATGCGCATCCATGCACGCCTCTGCTGCACTCACGTCTCATATTTAGTAAGGCCAACAGTGCCTAAGACAGGCCTAGGACACGAGAAGCTTTCTCCGTTCATTTAGACCGTGTGATCCCTTCCATCTGTGTGACGCCTGCTTCCACGATGCATTGTCAGCACATGAGATGACTGGATCGCACAAGGTGAAGAGTGAAAATTACATCCAATGCCGACGAGCTTCAACGATTCTTGAGGTCGTGTGTTGTATTGAAACCGTGGCACACACGGTCGTCCGCGTATGTTCTGGTGCTTGTTCGTGTAAGACGTGTGTATACATACGTGCGTATATTAGTAGATTACCTACGTTCGTTGCTTAAAAGACTGCCTATGGCGTAGTAGGCACATGGC
>JAAUXU010044068.1_pt1 | contig 26868 bp, 30 predicted proteins | sample 7278151 | NCBI WGS metagenome assembly JAAUXU01 (sample SAMN14350113, study PRJNA611818) | marine sediment metagenome | isolation source: surface marine sediment (1.8m) | place: French Polynesia: Moorea | collected 2018-08
AAGCATACATAGTCGAGGAGCAGCAGAATTTCTTACATTGCATTACACAGTTCTTATCCCATTCATACTTGGGTTTACCCTTGGAAGACTCGTCGAACTATACATAAAGATGGTACTCTACATGCTAGGACCTTAGACTGTACTGAGTAGAGTGCTGCAGCCCGTATAGCCCGTATAGCCCGTAGCCCGTACAGTGCCCACCTAGGTGGACACGGTACGGGCACTGGACAGTCAGTCAATACAGAGTAGTTGAACAAACAACATCTCCTAATCCATCACTCTTTGAGGTCAGAGCAAGAATCAAAGCTCAGCGAGGCTGAGTTAGGTTCGTGAGGCTAAGTTAGGTTCCGCACTAGATGGCGCCAACACGGCATAACGGCCGTAGGCGGTCTACTACACTATCGTGCTCGCGTACGTCCTGGTGAAAACGTCTGGAGGTGAATAAACATCTTGCTCATTGGCAGTCTCACTCTCAGCGGGGTTTATCCGTATCCTTTAACTATGCGTTTATCTCAGGTTCGATTTCACAAGAATTGCAAAACAACTGTAACCCTGGTAACTGTCGATATGTGTACGACATGAGTGGTGGCAACCAAGAGCAGCCAACAAGCAAGGGACAAGGCTAGAAAAAGTCGGACTTCAGGCTCGTCGGGCTCACGAAAAATTCGTCCGATTTTCGGGATTGGACGCTAAATTGAGTCGACAGACATAACATAGCAGATTTTTTTGGAAGGTTTTGTTTTTGGAGCTCATCATTTATTGGATCTTGTTGTACAACAAGCGGTCCGCAACTTAATTAGGTTGTTCATGCTTGCGACGTTCGTCCATCTTGCACTGAGATCAACCGACTCTGGAGCCCGAAAAAAAGCGGGCTCAACATAGTCGAATTTCTGGCTTTTCAATCTCACAAAAAGCCCGTCCGGACGTCGGGCTTTCGGGCCCGCGGGCTCAGCCCAACTCCATCCCTACAACTTACTGCGCTGGCCTTGTGTGTTCAAATCAAGGCCTCAGGAGCGTGTCCACACCGGAAAGGTCACGCTCGTATATCGAAACCTCTAAAAAGACGTAGGACCCTCAGTACCCACAGGTGCAGATACTGGTCATGCGTTCTCGCTGAACCCGGCCAAGGGAGGGGACATTCGTTTTCTTTCACCCTCCCCGCAGCACAACACAACAAAACGAAACGTCAACAAATGGACTCGAAGGCGGAGAGGTGGAAGTCACACTTCCCTTCCTTGGAGGCCGCCGCGGTGGCTGCCAAAGGTGGCCGCGCGGCGGCTTCTGCACCAAAAAGGGACTTCGTGGCGGCTGCTTCGCAGAATTCTTGGCAATCGGGCAAGTTGCCCTCGTCCGTGCTCTCCGCAGCGTCCTCGTCCTCGTCCTCGCAGAATGAATGGAGGACGATCGTCAATGGAAAGGTAGGACATGTCGTTTTGAAGTCGCTACAAAGATTCCACAGGACCTCTCTGATTTTCAGCCGGTTGTCAGACGTCCCCCGAATTTTCCAAGGGACGTGGCGGGGGACAAGGTCAAGACTCCGGAGGTTGAAAAAGGCAATCCCGTCGAGACTCATAAGCCCACAGTCGACGATGCTGACCGCGAGAAGATCCGCGAGGAGCGCAGGGAGCGCAGGAAGAAGATGAAGGAGAAGAAGCGCAAGGAGAAGGAAGAGCAGAAGAGGATGGCTATCTACCTGCCAAAGAACACCAAGATACAGATGATCACCTCGGAGGATCTGCAAAAGGTCTCCCAGACGCCCTCGAAGAACAAGAAAGTAGAGGCTAATTTAAAGGATGAGGAGTATCCAAAGCTGGGAGGGGTGGAACGACCCAAAGAGATCGTGTTGGCGTGGACAGCCACGGACTCGGCCACAGGTCGAGTCTTGTCGGATGCTGAGAGCGGATCGGAGTGGGAAGACCAGGAAGAGGTGAATTTGAACCCGACCTCGAACGAAGAGCAGGTGAAGTCGTTCGACGTGACGACGAAGAAGGTGAAGAAGAGCGACCCTGTTACACTTGACCTCTTCTCGATGATGCAGACAAAGAAGAAGAAAAACAAGAAAAAGACGGTGTCGGTGGTCGCGACCAAGGTGAGAATACGTCTAGCTGTAATTATTCGTACATAATGCCGACTGCCTTAAATTATTGCACAGGTTCGCGGAGGCAACATGCTGGATTCATCTGCTCCCTCAGTCAGGAGAGGCAAGGAGAGGGAGAAGCCGAGGACGAAGAGGAAGTCGAAGATGAAGAAGATCATCTTGGCAGAGAGAGCCCGAAAGAAAGAACTGAGAAAGAGTAAGACGGAAGTTGATCAACAGGTAAGGAAAGTTGCAGTCAAGACCGAACAAAACTCCAGATGTTTTATCTCTTCAGGATGAAGACGAACAAGTCGATCCAAAACGCCAGATCCAAAATAAGGAGGAGGAACAATCCAGTGAGAAAAAGGACGGGGACAAAGAAGCCATTGTGACGCATGAAGAAAGCAAAGAAGATCTGTATGTCACTGAGGCCAAGAAAACTATACACTCCAAGAAGTTCAGAGAGTGAGTTGGAAGTATTAATTCAAATGGGATGACGCGAGAGATCAGTTCGTCTCGTAGGTACTGCAATCACGTGCTTTCTAGCAAGATGGACGAAGTGGCTGTCAATCTCATCAAGGACCTAATCCGTTTCCAAGACAAGCAGCATGCCAAGGATCCTGTCAAGGCCAAGGCCAAGAGGCGATACGTCGTGGGCCTCCGGGAGGTCAGTAAGTTCATAAAGGTTAACAAGGTCACCCTGGTCCTCTTGGCACCTGACATCGAACCTGTGGAGAGTAAGGGCGGCCTCAACGACTTTGTGGCTGAGATGGTGTCCGCTGCTGCGGCGGCCTCCGTCCCCGTCGTCTTTGTCATGAATCGCCGTAAGCTGGGGTGGGTTTGCCTCAGGAAGGTGCCCATCAGCTGCATCGGGATCATTAACTACCAGGGGTCCGACGTAAGTATAGGTTTGGAACGTTTGGAATGGAAAATCTTGTCGAGTACTCTAGAGTCTACGTCCTGGTATCTCGTTTCTTGAGACATTGTGCTTATGATTTATGCATTGATACTGGCTGGAGCTGATTTTAGCATTACATTCCACATGGCTACCTGCATAAGTCACAGTAAACTCAAGGAGATTGATCCCGAACACCGCTGCTAGCCATAGCCTGACTGATGTTGTTCCCTTTCCACTTGTAGGAGAACTTCAACAACATGATGTCGCTATTGCCCCTGCTCCAGGATACGTACAAGTCCAAGTTAGACGAGGCTGTGAAGAAAAGGAAACTGCAGAATTTTAGCATGAATCCGCTAAGCAGAGAATTCATTCCTGGAAGGAGCTATCACCAGTCCTACAGCAATTATCCAATCGAGGACCCCTCGGAGGAGATCAGGCGAGAATTTCTGGCGAAAATCATGAAGTCTTCAAAGTCATAATAAAGATTTAATTTACATATAAGTTCCACACGTACTGATCCAAAACAAGTGCTGACTAGTTATGGTGCGAAATGACCATCCACGCGATAAGAAAGTAGAAGAGAAACATAGGATAGGCGGCCAAGGCCTTCCTTCTGTGCGGTTGACAGTCGCCCAGAAACTGCATGGAAGCGTAGGAGGCCCACACGAAGCCAGCGGTGACAACGACGCATCTCAGCAAAAACGCTGATGCAAACGCCAGGGCCAAGCGGCAGACGCCAAGCGCGCCTGCCAGTGGTAACAAGCAGTAGCCGAGGACGCAGACGGACTGGAAGAGCGAGATATTGCCGCCCAGGAGTTTGGTGTTTAGGGTAACCACGAGCGCGCCGGCCCACACGACCACGAAGACCTCTGCGAACTCTGGCCCACCATGCTGGTCGTCGCCCTGTAGGATGACGGCCATAAACGTACACAGGATCAGGGGCCCCCAGAGATCCCATTCCTGACGTGTAGAGAATAAGAATGGTCTTAGATGAGGCTGCATTCTTCCTAGACTAGTTTTGCGCTTAACAAACGTCGCAAAACAGCGTTAGCGCGCTTAAGTCATGCCTTTGAAAGATTAGTTCACCTTTAAGAGACTCTTTTTCTCCACGGGATAGAGTACGTGATAGAACTTGTTGCCGACGGCCCTGACGTCCCTGAGCACAGTGTCTTTGATTGGCTCGTCCAACGTGTTGAATCCCGGACCACCCACGTTTGGGCCTGTGGATCCGCCACCGCTACCCGTGAGGGTGCCTTCCAAGACAACATCTTTGTTGTGGTCGCCGTCGCCCGACTGAAAGAGGTCTAGGGTGGCCGTGGGCCCGGCGTTGGTGCTCGACGAGGCTGAAGTCATGACTGAGGAAAGCTCTTCAAGCGCCACCGGGATTTGTAGACGTCATTTCTCACTGTTACCCTATCAGGGTTGCCATCCTCTCTCACCTGCTTGAGTCATTCGAGGCCTGACCCCTGGAGGCAGTCGAGGGCGGTTTCGGCAGGTGCGAGGCCGAGTGAGGCCGGCTGCCCCGCCTCAAGCAGAGAAATTTGGGCCAGGGGGATCAACATCCATGACTCAGGGAAAATGATCAGGTGGTAAAAGAAAGGTCAAAGTCATCTTGTGGTAATAACTCTTTAATCTGATCATCGACATGTTGTCCACTTTTTTGTTTTTTGTATTATTTGGTGTAAGCGTCGACCTGGCTTCTGAGACAAATAGCAACCCTGAGTTCCTGCCCTGCCCTGCTTTGCACTGCTGAAAACGGACGGTGACTCTCACGGTCTCCTCCTCTCTACTCTACTGTTCTGCATCTACGTAGAAGTTCCACGGCATCGTTGAGAAGGCCAAAAGCCTCGACCAGGACAAGTCCTTCTCCCCTTCGTACAGGGACGACAAGATGGGGACCAGGGACGAGGAGTACGATTATTTGTTCAAAGGTAGAAGAATGAAATCCAACTACTCTCCCAAGTTGTGCCCTTACAGCCTTGTCCTTAAGAAAAAAATGCTCTCTCAAAGACTTGTGAAAATGTGTAATAATGGAGAATTCATCAGTAAAAAAATTGATGCAATTTCGTGAGTCTCATTGAGGATCACCCAACCTCCATTTTCCCATTTTGTTATCACGGTTTTCACTTCCTGTGTCCTTGACCCGTTCATAGCTTCTTTCTGTTCTCTGTAGTGGTCCTGATCGGCGACTCAGGCGTGGGCAAGAGCAATTTGCTCTCTCGTTTCACGCGCAACGAGTTTAACCTGGAGTCGAGGTCCACCATTGGCGTAGAGTTCGCCACGAGGAGCATCCAGGTCGATGGAAAGATCATCAAGGCGCAGATCTGGGACACCGCGGGGCAGGAGAGATACAGGGCCATCACGTCAGCGTAAGAAGCTATAGCTATAGCACATACGTATATGGGACACACTGTACTGCGGGAGAAGAAAATGTCCGATGCTCCCTCTTCTCTCTTCACAACTTCTTCACCCACCCCACGTTCGGTCTTGACAACCACCAGTCCCACTGCACCATCCTGTTGACCTCACGGTCTCGTGCTAATCCCCATCGGACTTATTTAACATTCATGCTCTACAGGGTGTGTCTCAACCAGCCTCCGTTAGAAAATTATGCATGGCTCCATTATAAGAGTATTATGTACGTGAAGCAATATAGCGATGGAAAGAAAATTTTGTTTATAAGGCTGTTTAAACAGTTTTGAGTGAAACTGCCCTGCCTTTTGACGAGTAGTAAAAAATGAACAGCAAGTTAACATTGAAAACGCTGCTAGTTTAGAGAGGTTGCAAGACAAGTGGATCAAATGCCCTGCACATGGCTTATGTAGTGATAAACTTCGAGGCTTACGTAGCTCTCAAAAATGAGAAGTCAATAGCTACAAAACAGAGCAGTTCCCGGCATTGACATTTCGACATCACCTTTTCTAGTATATGGCTTAAAAAGTTCATGTGAGTGAAGTTTTGAATCTCTACTCTTCATTCATTTTTTATTACAAAACTAAATGCAGTTCACTCGGCATAAACAGCACTTCGTCAGCTCCCATTCAGTTTTAGTGACTGTTTTTTTTTAAAGGTTTGTAGAATTATCCATCTAAATAGTTCTTCTCGAAGAGAAATACCATTTTGGTGACGTACGAAAGAAGCCTTCACAACGCAGTTGATCTAAATAGCCTCTTGCAAATTTTATCAGTGTCAAAGGGTCCTGATAGTATTTTAGTTTTACATTACTGCTGACTCGAGAACCGAAAAGTAAATGTTTTGGAGGTAACATCATTCACGTCAGCCCTGCCCTTGATCAGACTGACCAGCTGTAGATTTTTGTGTGATGTGTTCAAGTGAATACAGTACCTGTGGACTGTCTCTCACACGTCTTCATGTGTGCAATGAAGGGAGTTTGTAACTTTAGGAGTCCCGTGAAGACGAAGGAGACTTTCAAGTCTTCCAAGTCGTCTGAATCTTGCGTGGTTACGTCAACCACGCAACGAGAATACTGTGTTGGGGAACATAAGTCTACTTAACTAGGGACGTTTCTGTCTGGGTGACTTAGTATTGGTCTCACTTCTTCGTAGCTACTATCGTGGCGCCGTCGGCGCTCTGCTCGTGTACGACATTGCCAAGCATCTGACGTACGAAAACGTTGAGCGCTGGCTCAGAGAGCTCAGGGATCACGCGGACGCCAACATTGTTATCATGCTGGTGAGTAAGAGAGATGACAGGAGCGAGTCAACATCGTCACCCTCAACAATTTTTGTTGTCAGGTGGGCAACAAGTCTGACTTGCGCCACCTGCGCGCGGTCCCAACGGACGAGGCGAAGCAGTTCGCGGAGCAGAACAACCTCTCCTTCATAGAGACATCGGCGTTGGACTCCACAAACGTCGAGACCGCTTTCCACAACATTCTCACAGGTATGACAAGAAGCAAATCTGTAACCTACTGCATTGTGTCAGAAAATGCAGCAAGAAAAAGTTTCTTTTTAAAAAAAATAGACACAAAAGAGCTTTCACAACTTGCGCTTTTTCTGACTCACACTGTGGGTAGAGCAGCTTTCGTTTCTGCCTTTCTTCCTGCTAACTCGTCTAAAAAGATTGATATGTTCTTAACGTGAGTGGAGTGTTAGGTGTTTTTCCGAGCTGACCGTATTAAAAAAAGAATTCTTAGAAAAGCTTGGTGCGCTGGCTTAGTGGAAAGCCACTGTTTTCTTTCATGGCACCGAGTTTATGGTGTTCTGGTTGGATTTGCAAAGATTTTTTGCTTCAGTTAGACCAGTCAGTTGCTCTTCGCTCAGTTGTTCAGTCACCATCTGGATGCCTTTTAATCCTACGACTTTCGAGACCAGCCAGAGCGTGACAGACTCACGCTTTGTTTTCGAAAAGTGCCTTTTCTTCTAACCTCTGCTTTTGTGGGATAACAAATTAAAAAAGAAGTGAAAAAGTGCTGTTGTTATATGGATAAAAGTCTTCAAATGTTTCGCTCTCTGGACGCCATTAATACTCGCTTCGTGTCTTTACTAACCGCTTTTTTCCCTCTCTACTAACCCCATTAAGAGATCTATCGCATCGTGAGCCAGAAGCAGCTTGCGGACCCCGGCTGCGGCGAAGACGACGCGGACAACCCAATCCGCAGGCCAAACAACGTGGAAACCATCAACGTCAAGCCAACCCTGTCCACAGAGCAAGTCAGGAGGCAGTGCTGCAATTCATAAACATAATTTCGTGTGAATCTCTTCTCTGTCTATTAACTATCAAGGTAGAGGCCAATGAGTCAATTTCACCAAACCTTTGTTACAAAGATTTGTAACAAATGTTTGTTAATCTGTTACATAAGTATTTGTAACGATCAGGTTTCAAAATAAAGGTTGGTTACAAATATTCCTAGCTTAGTGGAGACTTTTATGAACAACCATCTGTTACTAATCTTCGGTTTGGTGAAATTGCTTTTCCCTAAGGGTTCGAACTTCCTTTGGTTAAAATATTTTTTTTTCTTTTCCTTTTTAGAAATCTATCGCATCGTGTCTCAGAAGCAACTGCCCGATGGCGGAGGCGGTGCGGGCGTTGGCGCCAGCGACGGCCCAGGCAAGGGCGGCGTCATCGACATCAAGACCACAGTGGCGGAGAACACGGGAGCGAAGAAGAATTGCTGCGCCAACTAAAAATTATTCTAATTTGCACTTTATCTGTTCTGTTCACTTAAAAGCAAGGAATGCGTGAAAAATACTGAGAGTTTTGAGGATGACTCAAGTAGTAGCATTTGTGATATTTTCCACAATTTGCCGAATAAAAATCCGCTGTTATTATCACTCGTCGTCCGCTTCTAGGTTGATGGCGCTGCCGAACTTGGCGTACAAGTGTGTTTTCAAGTCGGACATTTGGCCTTTGAGCGAGTCCATCTTGTCTGAGATCTCCTTGGTTTCCCTCAATAGGTCAGACTTGCGCAGGTCCATGGCCGACTGTGCATCCTCCTGCGACATGGACACGAACACCTCACCCACCTGGTATGGGATCTAAAGAGAGAGAATCGTCAGTTCCTGAACTGGCCTACCAGTCCGAGGCCGACCTGGTGGTCACGATTAATGATGAGGACGTCGGAAAATCTCATTTAATGGCCCATCGCTCCCTCTAGCTACTGTACGCACTGCACATAAGCAGGCAATTGGGTGTTACCAAAATTAGTTGCAGCCTCATTTCTTAAGTCACCGTTACAACTCCGGAATTTACCCTTGAAGTTATGCTTCTCATAACAAAAGGAAAGCTTAAGATGACCGTTCTCCACCTCGGAGCTCTGTGCGAACGTTGCTGAAGGCCTCCTGCTTATACCAGACGTAAGTTACACGTTTAGGCGGGACAATGTCTGTAATTAGAGGTAATAACCGAAACCCAAGCTGATTTATCCCCTTAATTGCCGGCTCTTATCCTGTTTATAACTGAAGAAAAACTAATTTGCCATTAAAGCAACTGACTCTAAAATTGCAGAATGAAAAAGGACCGTGGTAAAAAAAGCTGCAACTTCACAGGCGCTTTCGCGCTACCCACTTCGTTGGGTAGGAAAAAGCACTATCAATGCTCTGTATGTGTCTCACACCACATGCTTCACGCTCACCAAGCGCTTCGTGCTCACCAAACGCAAAAACTGTTAAAGCTGGAAGTCAGCCGCGCAAAAGTTCGAAATCGGCCGCGCCAAAGCTGGAAATCGGCCGCGGACAGACGGACAGACACTTACATACGGCCCCCACGCTTTATACATCAGATTGCGACAATGTCATTGCAAGTAATTAGTAACTTCACATGCCCGTACGAATGCAACCTCAGATCGATAAGTTGGTCATGCCGAATCTTCTAAGTTTTACTGTATTCGACCTTTTTTAACTTGACCCAACAGAGAAGATGGAGAACTTTGATTGACAATGCTATACGTCACTTTTTTGTCCCTTGTCGCGAGTTCCTCACCTTTTCTTCGTCGTCCTCAAGCAGCATGAGTTCGGTGGCCGCGTCCTCCAGCGTCTGGATCTCCTCCTTCTTGGCCTTGGCCTCTTCCCTTAGCTCCTCCCACCGGTTGTTGAGGCGGGCGAATTTGTTGATCTTCTGCTGGTCCTCCAGGACAACGTGGACCTCTTTGTCCTGAACAAATAAAAAAGGACGATAACATATCCAAGGCATGGCAGAAAGCAGAGAATCTCACTTCTTTGGATGCAGCCATGGTCGTGAACTGGGACCCGGTTGCGTGAGTCTTGTTTACTCTCACTCAGGATTCCTGACCGTAAAGGGCAAAATGTAGAGAGGTCTATTGGTCTTTTCAGGCAACGCTGGCCGACGACAGCTGCCACCTACTGATGCTAGGGATGGGTTTCCAGTCCGAGCCGAGCTTGACTCAACTGTTCTGGGCAGCTCGTTAGTCGTTTGCAAATATTCCACCTCGAGTGCTGTAAGTACTGCAGTGCAGGCAGCAGCGTGACGAGCAGTGCTGCTCCAGAGTAGTTAGTTTCAGCTGACAAAAAAGGTGCGCATGCGCGGTCTGTATGGACTTGTTCTCTTCCTTCCAGCTCGCGACCAACAACACGGAAGAAAAGAACTGCCAATCTCAGTCGTCTGTCAAGGGCGAGTGGAAAGTCCAACTTGACTCAGTAGTCCTCAGGCTGCAAGTTCCATTTCCGCCGTCCGCTCGCCGAATTCTTCGGTCGACTCCTGAGGGCTGAGGCAGACCAGGTGTGCGCCAATGGGGGAGCCCGAATCGAATTCCTCTTCCCACTCCCACGTCCATCAGCTTGTACAGGATGATCGAGCCAAGTGCATCTTGCTCAACGTCCCCCTGCCTCTGGAGGGTGCTAGCGAGAATTGCTCGGGGTCCTCTCGACGCGGCGGCCACCGCCCCGCGACGTCTCTCGACGCCGCCGTACGACGCCAGCAGAGGGACACGCTGGTGGTCCGAGTGCCGGGTAGCGGTGCCCACAACGGGGCAGCAAAGTCTCGTCGACGGGTGCGTTCCGCCTCCGTCGGGCGCGACCGCCGAGCCGATGCACAGGCCAGATACTGGGGATATCTATTCGAGAACTTGCGCCGCGCAGTGGACGACCTGTACGACACTTGCGAAGCCGACGACAGCGCGCCCGCCGCTAAAGAAGTCGTACTGGTGTTAGAAAATTATGTGCGCGATTTCAAGAACTTGGTGGGGTGGTTCCAGCTGAAGCGTGATTACGAAAGCACGCCCCCTCCGCAGCGCCCTAACTCGCTGACCTGGGAGGTCCGCAAGACGTCGCCGGCTGCAAAGTTGGTCTCACCCGTGATGATGGTGCCGCCCTCGCAAAGACTGTTGATGGCAGTCCCAGCCAGGAGAGCGCTCAACTTTGAAGAGAAGAAGGAGCCATTACAGACCCACCCGGAGCATCAAGAGTCCGATCTTACGCCCTCAGATGACAGCACAAAAGCCGCTAACGCGACCAAGGATTCCAATGTCAGCAAAGGAGATAAAGCTCCACAAATTGAGAAAGAGCATAAAGAGGGTTCAGATAAAACCGAGGAGAATAAAAATGGAGAGCCTCAAGTTTCTGTTGCTGAAGAGAGAAAGGTGGAAAAGAGGACTGTATGTGAGAAAAGCAAGGACCAACCCACTGAGAAGCCCGTCGACAAGGCAATTGAAAGCGTGGGCAACATCAAAGCTTCTCACAGATCTAGCTCAAGAGAATCAAGTAAGAGCGCTCGTCCAGATGGGAACAAAGTCAGCAGTGCCTCTTCTGTCAGCAGTTTGGTTAGGAGCCAAGTAAATTCGGTTAAAGCAACGTCCTCTCCGTACCGATCCAAAACCGCAGCCGCTGCTCCTAAGTCTACGAGGCCAATTTCAAGCGGCGGGAGGCAAATTCCGGACAAAAACTCAACCTCCAATCCTGACCTCAGGAGGGCGGAAAGCATTTATAATCACGAAAACAAGACTTCAAAACCAGCCAGGGTTTCTCTAGTGGCTAGGCAAAGTTTGGCGGCATCCAGCAATAGCAGCAGCAGAATCCCCTTGACTCGGGCTGCTACGACCACCAACATTTCTCGTGCGAGCAGGAACAACGTGGCCAGGACAGTGACAAGCTCTGCCGCTGGCAGGTCTACAAAGACACCGCTGACTACCCAGTCCAGCCTGCCGTCCAAGCAGTCGTTTCCTTCGGGGTCCACCTCGTCTGTGAATTCGACCGGATCCTGTCGCAGTTGGGCGGACACCGTCAAAGGCCTCAGGTCTTCTGAGGACTTGACCAAGAAAGAGCAACTGCAGCAGGAGCAGCTACATATGCATCATACGAGTGAACGAGACATGAAAGACGATGACGAAGATGGATGGGAAACTGTACGCTCACGTGCACGATCACGAATCTCCCCTCTCAACCGAAGTGGACGCAACAGCACTGGTGGAACAAAGTCCGGGTCCAGGCAGGTGTCGAACAAGTTGCTGTTGCAGAAGCGAGAAAGCCTGGATGACGCCAAATTGAAGCTCAACTACTCCCCGAAGACAAGATTCTCTGTGCCGTCGTCTGCGGCGTCCTTGCCTTCTCTGGCCATTCTCAAGGACGAGCAGAAGGAGACGGGAGCCAAGGAGCAGTTAAAGAAGAATAAAAAAGGACCAGAGCAAACGAAGAACGATATGGACAAGAAGCAAACTCGGTTGGAGAAGTTGGCTGAGAGCAAGAGTAACAGTTCATCCGAGAGTCTAAGCGAGAAGAGTTTTAGTAAAAAGATACAATGTCCGCCTGACACCAGTAGAAAAGTTTCCGTTGCCGCAGGCAAAGTCAAACGACCATTGAAGCAGTCGGTGGTCCAGAAGTCTGATGTCAAGAGCAAAGTCACTCAGAAAGCCCTTGACAAGAGAGAATCATCAAATGATGTAAAAGACGTCGCTGAAGAGAAGCCTGAGAAAAGTGAAGATGCCGACAGCGATGCCACGGACAGCGCCATCGCCAAGAACAAAGTTGCCATTGCAAAAGCCACCGAAGAAGAAGAAATGCTGGCAAGAGAAATCAGAGAGACGGAGAAACAGGAGCTGTCGGAGAATGAGGGTGAAGATTCAGCTAGTGGCAGCGGCACCACCAGTAGCGGCTCCGCCGTCGCCACTCCAAGGAAGCTGGAGGTCCTGAGGGAGGGGATGTCGTGGGCCGAGGAAATTGAACTAGAAGAGCAGATATACGAGCAACGCTACCCGGGCAGAGCCATCCAGTTGCACGAGAAGCTGTCTAGTCCTGCAAGAAAAAAAGAGCCTCAAGAGGCTTTCAGGCGGCACCAGGAGAAGCAAAAGCAGGCGCGGTTACGTCGAGAGAAGTTTCAGGACGAGAAAGCTTCCAGGCTGAACGCTCTGAATGCCCGAATCCAGGAGGTCATTGTTCAGAAGGATAACCTGATGGCAGAGCAAAAAGACCTGCTGGAGGAGAAAATGCGCAAGGCGGAGGAGAAACGCCAGCGATACATCGACAGCATTCGAGCCAAGGCGCACGCGGAGGAAACGAAGCTCAAGGAGATAGCATTTATCAATGAACTGCAAGCTCAAAACTTTCGCATTGACCAGGTGAGGTAAACAGGATTAGCACAGTCCTCTCACTCTACGAGTAATTTTGATCATGAGTTATCTAATAATCCTTTTTCACTTGTCGTAGCTGGCGCACAACCAGACCGAGGACGAGCGAACGGAAGAAAGACTAGCAGAGTTGGCGGAGGAACGCGCACGAAAAGTGGAGGAACGCGAGGCCAAGGAGGCCAGGGCAGAAGAAAGACGAAGACAGATGGAGGCCGCGCGCTTACAGAATATGGAGGCTCTCCGGGAGCGCATCCGTACCAAAGAGGAACGAACCCGGGAGGGCAAGGAACAAGCGAGGAAGGAGCGTGCTGAAGCAGCCAGAGAAAAGGCAAGGGACCGCGAGGAGAAGTTGTCCAGCGTGCGGGCAGCGGAAAAGGACCTCAAGACTGAGCTGGAAGAGAAGATTCAACTGAAGCAAGAGGAGGCGGCCAAGCGACACCGCGAAAAGCTTGAGCGCGTGCGAGTGAAGGCCTTCGAGTTGTCCGTGCAGCGATGCTCTACAGATGATGGTGTGCCCAAGCTGAGACCGTACGAGTCCAGAAAGAAGTGCGGCCTCTGCCACGTCCTTATTAATAGTGAAGTCCAGCTGCATTCTCACTTGAGGGGCAAAATGCACCGAAAGAATCTCAGCGAAGAAACCGAAGGCCGCAAGTTGTCTGGCGAAGAGATCCAGAGTCTCAACCTACGCAACATAGTGGACGCGTCGAGCGACGAGAAAGACCCCAAGACGATCAAGGCCAAAGAAAGAGAAAAGGCTATGCGCAAGCGAGTGAAGAAGATTCGCGCGCGTATGGCCGCACGAGCTGCCGAGTATGAGCGCTGTCTCGTCCCACCTACCAAGTTTGACAGTCCCAATAGGGGCAGGATCGGCAGGAGTCTCAAGGAGATGGAGAAGGTGTTTTCCTCGCAGGGGAAGGGCGCTTGGCCGAACAACGCTGTATCGGCGCTGGAGCGCGCCATGGGAGAGATCTGCCGTTCTCTCGACAAAGGTCATTCCTCGGACAAGACGACCTTTTTCGCCCTGGGGGGATTCGCCACCTTGAGCAAGGTGTTTGCGCTCCTGTCTGAGCAGAAGTCAAGCTGCATCATACCACTGAAAAGCGTCGCCACTTGTGCTCAGGCTTGGACACTGGCGTGCAACGGTAGTTGCACAAATACCGAATACGTGCTCAAGAACAATCATCTTAGCATGGTGGCCGACATCCTCATTGACCGCTTGGATGTGCTACTGCCTCAACAGCAAGAAAATGAGTACATAAAGGAGTGTCCGCCGCAACGAGGCCCTCACGTCGATGCTGTGGCAAAAAGTTTGCTGGCGTTGTTGTCTCGTGCGAGTGAAGATTTGACGACCGCATTAAAGGAGGACGGGCGAGGGGTTGACCAGAGCGCACCAGGGGACTTAAGCGTGCGAGTGCAAGACCACGTGAGCTACTTGGTCAGTCTTGGGGCCATTGACAGGCTCGCATCGTATTTGCAGGGAGTACAGGATCCCATCGATAATCTGCCGGAGGTGGGTGATTTCCTGCTTAGCTGCCTCGACTTCATGGCTGCCTTCGCAGGAGTTGCTGAGGCCCTCTACAAGCCGCCCACCTCTCCCTGGTCAGAGCCGCCTGATCCCACTTACATGCTGTGTGCCTATCAATCTACCGACCTTGCCGGGCTGGTATCCATGCTTTACGGGATCTTGCTCCATCAAGGAGCTCCTTCTCGCTGCGACGAGCGTTCTCCTCCAGAACTACCTTCTCACACCCTTGCGGTGGCGACTGCGGCCGCCCGGCTTCTCGCCAGATTGGCGTCTTTGCACCTGCGCATGTTCCAGGAGGTGCTGGGTCAGGAGGGCATCTCACTCGAGTTTCGTCATATCGCTAGCTACCTGCTGTGGTACTGCCAGGGCCAGCAGAGTGAATTGCTGGACACGACGGTGCAGCTGGTGGGCTATTTCGCCGCAAGACATGAGGACAACCAAGTGATCGTGCAGTCTGGCCACCAACCGTCCGTACTGCAGCAGTTATGCAACATGTCATTCACATACTTCTCGCAGCCTGAGCTGAAGAAAGTGCTGTTTCCCACGCTGTTGGCTGCTTGTCACGGCAATCGGGAGAACTTGGATATTTTGGCTGAGGAGATGAGCTACCAGCTTCTGGAAGACTTCGTGGAGAGCCAAGATGGCAAGGAGAACCGACTGGTGCAGCTAGTCCTGTCAGAGTCATAATTCCTAACACTATGGATCCTACTGGTGATTCCTGTTGTGCAGCAATAAATCCATTTTTAACCAGTGAAGTAGTCTGTAATCTGTTAGGACACGCGGAAGCAACTTTAACGCTACAGCAGTGAGCTAATAGATCGCACAAGTTCGACGCCGAGCAAGGTTTGGCTACAGTGGCCAGTGATCACATTGAGCCAGATTACTCGGTTGGTAAATGCATCCGACCACGGATATCCACCATCACCACTGCCACACTTACTGCTACAACCACCTTAGGTAAAGTGAAAGCTAATCGTTCGTACTTCTTTTCACCTTGGTGTAGGTATTTTATATGTTGCTGGTGTGACTGTGATTTTACATGCACTGTGTCAAAGGCTGATGTACGTCTGTCCCAGTAACTTTTATACGGGTACAAAGTTTGATTTCTGATTGGCGAGGTTGACGTCATCGGACCGATTCCTCTTCAACTTCTTCAGACAGGACCAAACAGCGAAGTATATGATTGTGGCAATTGTCGCTACGACCAGAATGATACCAACGATGCAGAGGAGGAAGAAAGAAATAAGCTGCCCTTTGGCGGCATTCGTGGCATCCCTGGCGCCCTCTTGATCGAAGCCCGCACTGAACTCTTGAGTCAGTTGTTCGTCGTAATCCATTGAGCAGTTGGCACATAACTCTTCACCGACGTCCAGGGCCTCTCCCATGGCTGCCTCAGCGTCTATGTAGTTCTCCTCTTCTTCATCGACGGTGATCGACGGTGGTGTTGAGAAAGAAGCCCCTTTTGTTACAGAAGTGTCGCTTGGCAAGTATTCGCAGCGGCTTCCTTGTCCAGCGGCCTTCATTTTGTTCTCTATGTACTGCTGAGTGGCCCGGATCTGCTCCAGCGCAGCCTCGTCTTGGTGATTGAACTTCTCCTCGGCGAGTTGCTGAAGCTTTGAATGCATCACGCACATCTCATTGTACTGAGACGTTCTTAGTAGTTCGTCAATGATGGGAACAAGGTGTGGATCGGCTTCCTCATGAGCGGCCGAGTAGCCAAGGCTGGAGTGGACCATGACGAAGAATAGAACAGTCCATTTCTTGTTATCGACGCTGCAGCCAAGCATTTTGCAAAAAAGACTTCCTCGATGCTACGAGCCAATTCGACTGTGTAGATAACCACTACTTTGGCGAGCGAAGCACTACAACCCTTACCCATTTTTTGTCAGTTTCAAATCATACATTTTTTGTGCGTCAACCTCAAGAATTGCTGGCGTCATCCACATGCGTCACTTGGTTACGTTCTCCATGTGTCGAGAATCATGCGTTGCTATCAGGACCGGGCATCCGGCTTCAACCCGCGTGACTTTCAGCGCGCCTGCACATAGCAACTCTGAATACACAGAATGTATGTGGCAACTCTGAGTAGAAGGTGGCTGCCGGCAACGTCAACTGTCAGATGAATGTTAACAAGCATTTCTAGTTCAACACCTCGGCAATGTCTTTCAAACGCTGCCGCCGCGTGGCGATCTTCGTGGCCCTGAGGGGCGGCTGCGCACCCAAAGAAATCTCCACCTTTTCATCGCACAGCGTTTTTAGGCCTTAAAGTAGGCAGAAGGTGGGAAAATTCTACAACCAACGAGGAATGTCCATGATCGATGAAGTGTCCGAAAAGAGGATTACGCAGTCCAGGAGGACATGGATCACCCGCACGTGTATCTCGTTTGGTTCGAGATTGGCTAAATGACCATTTTCAGCACCTCTAAAGTACTTATAGGCTTTCCAATCCGACGGACTTAAGCCCTTTGGACCTGTACGTGTCAGGCGTTTTGGAGCGGGAGTCCAACACGCACAGTCATACTAGTGTGGAGTCCTCTAAAGCCGCCGTCGAAGATGTGGAGAATAGAAAAGGACGACCTGGTGGACGGCGCAAGCCTGCCAGGTCCCAACAGCGCCACGCCGATGCATCTGCGTAATCCACTGTGAAGTGCTTCTGCCCACTTGACAGCTACTTCACCACGATGTTGGTAGTTGGCATCTCGAGTGCTGCATGGACGACGTCGTGGACTTCTCTGCAGCACTGAAGGATGTGCACCAATTCAGGGTCGTCAATGAAGTGAACGGAGTCGCGGGTGTCCGGGGTGACGGGCTGAAAGTCACTAAAGACGCGAGACCGACTGGATTGGTCGTAAAGCTGTGGCAAGAGACCGACTTTCTCTGGTCGCAATCTTCCTTCTGGCGTCGTCGGGTAGAAGTCTGAGTTGGAGTCACTCCACAAGGAACGTACTGAGTCACTCGAGTAGTCTGAGCCACCATCCACTGTCAGTACTTCATCGCGAGTCAGTCAAATCACTACCTACGACATGCAGTCGATATAAAAGAGAGGTGAATGAGAAAATCTTTCTTTCTGCCTACTGAGTGGTTGCCATTACACTCCCTGGTCGTCAACATGTCCTCTGGCACAGTTACGGGTCCAGGAAAACTCCACCTCCACCCTGTCTGACTCGGACGACGAGGTGGAGACGCTCGTCGAGACAAGCCTTCCCACGCTGATGTCGCTGACGCTGCTGTACTAGATGAAGGAAGTCATGGACTTGGAGCCGGAGCAATTTTTTCGAGCGCTTCTAATGTGCTGCGAATTCTCTGTCGCATCCGAGTCGTTCATGGCAGTGTGGAGCTCAGACCTGTTGGTGTCGATGCGGACCGAGTTTTACTTCTAGTTCATGTTGTTCGCCTGCTACTTTTAACTGTGTTTCTCGACCTTCCTTGATCCGCCTCCCCTCTCAGCTGTTCAGTCGAGACCCAGGTCCTATGAGTCACGAAGAACGCAAAAATACGCTGTTTCACGGCTCGCACGATCCCCAAGGTATCAAGCAATGTCTCTCCCGAGAAAGACAAACACAAGTGGTACTGATGCTTCCTGGAGTGACGCAAATTCTGCGTCAGTTTGCATATGAGTGTCAACAATGTGACCGAATCAAGTGACTTTCACTCTCACAGTGCAAACTCTTGAGGAGCAGAACTCCACGGCCATGAAGAAGTTGGACGGAGAAGTCATGTCCACGGACAGTGGAGACGATCCGGACCTACGGGGCCCCGGATTGTACCAAGAGATGGCAGTTTCGGCCGCTGCCTACGTTCCCGGAGACGTCGCCGAACGCTCCCGCCACCTAGCGGCAGAGACACGCAAGATTCATTTTTTGTTGCCTGGACAGAGTGTTGCGGTTTATTTTACGTATGCTGGTGTAATATCACACATTTGTGTTACACACACATACACGCGCGCATATTTTTACGGTACATAGAGCAATTATATTACATACACAAAGATTGAGGGGAAACGATTTTTTGCGCCTTGAGAGGCCGAAATTCATCCTTTCCATGCTAAAATTATCACATGGAGAAACAACGTTTTACGTATGCCATTCTTTTCCTTACGTATGCAATCACAGCTCTCTTGGCTACTAACGTATGTACAGAAAAAAGTTTTACAGGCACATGTGTGGGATTTGGGTCCATTTTTCTTGCAAAAATCTTGCCTGTTCCTATATTTTGGACATATCACAGTCACTTTTTGCACTTGCTCAGAACAGGGTGAAAAAAAAAGGTTTTGGCAAATCATTCTGGAGATCAATTTTTTTTTAGACATCCTTTGGGATGTTGGTTCTCTGTTGTGGCGGTGACGCCGGCTCCTCCTTGAAGATCCTGTCCTCGTTGACGTCCTTGTTGTTTTTGCTGAGGTTGAGCAAGTTGCTGCTGCCGTTAGACTTCAGGGCCGGGTTCTGCACTGCGATGATCTGACCGCCGCTAGCGGCAGACAGAACCTAGGGATCAAAAGAGGAAACTCTGCCAGACAAAGTCGTTTAATGGCAAGAGGAACCAATTCTGGTCACTCAAAGACACGCACGCGTCAACACATCACTCAGAAGGACATCAATGCTGTACTTATACTGCACTCACGTATGTTCCGGCGTGTTGCGCCGCTGACTGCGCCGATTGCGCCAGGTTGTTGGCGCCGTCATCGTTCTCTTCGTCCTCTTCATCGTCGTCAGTCTCCGGCCTGAAGTCAGCGTGGTCAGAGCTCGTGGATGCCCTGCAAAAAATTGCAAAAATGCAGACTTGACAGCTAAAAGAAGAAGTTTCATTGAATCGAGCTTCTCCACGCTCAACGGCCTCGCCGTCCCTGTCATCGTCGCCGTCGTCGCCGCCATCGCCGCCGTCGCCGTCGCCCCCTCCTGTTTACCCGCCTCTTTTGGTCAGTTACCAACGGTTTGTTGTTAATTTGCATACCAAAGCACCAAAAGTCTGAATGATCTCACGCCATTATGCGACTTCACGCAAAAATAAATTGGATTCTCTCGCTCAAAAGATGTTTTATCGTCTACCATCTGCCACAGCCAAGGGGGGGGGGAGGGGGAAAAGGTTTACCTGAGCGTAATTAACCTGCGAATTTGACCGTTTTGCGGACTTTTTCCCATTGGTCGACGGAGCAACGGCCAATCAGCAGCGGGGTCCGGCCACCCCCTTGCCCCCACCTACGGGAGGTTTCGGTTTCACATTCGCGCGGATTTGCTGCGGATTTGCTCAATTTTCCTGCCCCTCGATTTCGCTCTTTGCAGATTTGCCTCAGATGCTTCTACGAATCACTCAAACTTCTTCGCCTCCAACTACGCATGCAGATTAGCCGCTCACCTCGATCTGAGATATCTGCAGTGTTGTTCCTGCTGCTCCCTGTTGAGCTCCGCTTGTTTCGCCCGCAGCAGCTCCAACTTGCGGTGGAGATCCTCGGCAACGCCGCCGCCGTCACCCTGATTAGCCGCCGCGGCTGCGGCCGCTGTCGCGGCCGCTGCTGCCCTCAGCTCCTCCATTTTGTCCATGATGTGTCGTAACTCATCTGAGATCTCGTCCTGAAATAAAACCAAGGACTTTTTCGGCAAAATTCCTCCCAAAAAGTGAGTTTGCAATTTCCTTTCACCTGTCAGCTTTTTGCAAAGTCTCTCCCTCTCTTTCTCTCCCCCCCCCCCTCACCCTCGTCTGCTGTCTGCATTCCTTAAGACTCAGTTGAACTGTGAAACATCTCCTGACTCAAAAAATGCGCGAAAAGTTAGCAAGGGTCGGCTCTCCCCTTCCCCCTCCCCCCTGGCAAATTTTTCGCATGTTCGTTCAGCAAATCTTTGCGAAAATGCGACTTCCTCCGCGCTTGCAAAATGATCTTAGTGCATTTTTCATCCGCTGGATTCTATCTATAGTAGAATGACAAAGAAGTTTCTGCTCATCCCGGGGTTCTTTTTTGTCTTCTCCTCCTTTTCTCGGATGGACGTCGGACAGAGCAAAAAAAAAAGGTGGGCAAACAGTAGCTCAAAAGGGCTGCCAGCGCGGAATTTTAGCAGATCCCCAAAGGAGACCCCCAAGGAGATCCCCAAGAAGATCCGCGGGGAAAAATTGTTACATGACTATCACTTGCAAGAGAATGTACTTAAGTCCCCACACATGTGACTGTAGTGAGTGTGGGGTGGGGAGGGTAAACCTGTCTGACGTGGAAGGGGTCCACCAGGGGGTTCCTGCTTTTCCCCGGCATAGCAGTGGGTACGACTGGACCTCCAGGCAGCCTTTCTGACGTTAAGAATGAGTATTGGAGGGACACAACTAATGGGGTGCTACCCTACCCCAAGGTGGATAAGGGGGGGGGGGTTAACCCCCCATATATGTTCATCCCAAGGAGATTCCCCTTAGTCTCACACGTTGTGGGAACTCTTGTTGCAAAAAACTCCTTCTAGAGTGTCTGCAAAAAGCCAAGGCCTGGGCACAATTCGCACGCGGATCTCCTGGGCAGTTTTTTGTCCAAGTGCTTCTCTCTCTCCCTCTCTCTCTCTCACTCTCTCTCTCACTCTCTCCCGCATGTGTTTGCACTAAGAAGAGGAAATTAAAAACACACATTTTGGAAGCTTCTCCTCTCTCTCTCTCTGACTCTCCAGACTTCTGTGACGATGACATCTGCTCTATGTGTGTCTGTCTATGGAACCCACACTTCTCTTTGTCCGTTTTGCCCACTTTTTCTACCCCCTCGAGGTGGTCATTTGGAATGGGGGAGACGTAAAAAACTTGATTCGCTACTTTGCGCGCGCGCGCGTGCGTGCGCGCGCGCGCCCTTCACAACGGTCGAGAGGAGTCGATGTTGCCATTTTGATATCACTGCTGCCGCTGCTCTAACGTTCACTTTGTCTACCTGGATTCTGCAAATCTAGCATTTCTTCTGCTGTGTGGTCAGAAGACGCCGTCCGTCTCTTCCCATATAAACACTTGCTTTGTGTCCCACTTTTTTTTGCAAACAGTCGTTGCTTCTGTAGGGATTGGCTTTTTTCCTCCGGCTCACGACGGACGCGGAGAGACGAAATTGTTATCTGGGAAAATGGCTTCTGCTGCCCCCTCGAGAGAGGGAGAGTCTGGATTGCTGAGGGCGCGTTTGCAAAGACAAAGTTGCTGAGGAGATGCAAATCTACATGCAAATGGGGCAGAAGCGGGCAAAAAATAGCCTCGACGTCATCAGAGCTGTCCTATTTTTGCTTTCCCCGTGCTGTCCGGCCTCTTACAAGTTCTGCACTTGTGCCCCATAAAAAGTCTCTGCACAATAAAAGGGATCGAGTGGCTTTTGCTGTGTTTCACTTTTTGCTGCCATTGCCTTTTTTTTCTTTTGGTTTTTTGTTTCTACTCACCCTTCGCTTCTGCGCCGCTTCCTCGCTGCTGAGACGACGCCGCAGTCGCAGCCGCTTCCGTTGGGGCGGCGTGTGGCCGCCGCCGAGGCCTCCGAGGCTGCCGAGACCGCCCAGGCCCCCCACGCCGCCCATGGCGTCTACGCCGCATTCGGAGTCCCTGGAGCTGGTGTCTCCCTCGCCGCCCCCGCTGCCGCCGCCGCCGTTGTGGTGGTGCAGCGTGGCCGGGCCCAACAGCTTGGACGGGAAGCCTCCCAGAAACTGGGACCTACATTGAACAGTTGCTGTCAATGATCTGGGATGTGTGCATGTGGAGAAAAAAGACGTTCCTGTCCACGGACGCAACTCAGGTAGCAACAGTGTGAGTCGTGAAATGTCCGAAGCTTTTCAAACCTACGGGGGCTCTTTTTCTCTTTGACTCACACTGCTCGTGGACAGAAGCACTCGATGACAGGAGTGCAGAGAATGCAAAAACACTCGTTCATACCCATGCATAGGGGTGAGCGCCCTCTGAAAGGATTTCCTGTACCCAACTGATCTAGCGGGCTGGAGGACCTCATCGGTCCCTTCAAATCACTTAAGTTTCCCGCCGTCACAATGTTTAAACTGACTTGTCATGTGTAGGAAACTGAGACGTGGCGAGAATATAGAATTTTAAAAAATGGGGATCCTGGCTTTCAGAGCTGGTACCAAGCCTGACTTTATCTAGAGTTGAGCTTGAGTAGAGCTCGAGTCGAGCCCGCCATCAAATTGACTGTGATCAGGGTCTCTGTCGACCCCTTATTTGGACAACATCTGAAGACGAGGGAACAACAAGCTTACTTTTCATTACGTTATTTCAGATCACCTCGTCCGAAAATAAGCATGACTCAATGAAGGCGGAAGGGGTGGACTCACTTCTCCCCAGCCTCTTCAAGTCAAGCCCAGTAGAATAGCTTCGAGACATCGAGCTTCAGTGGTCGGGTCAGGCTCATCACCTCTGTACACCATTTGGCACACAGGGCAATGCCAGAGTAACAAGAGAAAACCAGTTGCTTGAAGCTGGCCCATGACCACCAAGATGCCACAGTTGGTGAGCTTGGTGCGCCAGTTCCATAAAGAGGACTCCTTGTGGTCCTTGAGGGAATCTCCCTCAAGTCAGAGTTTCACACAAGGTTTGGGGTTCAGGGTGTTACATGACATCTCAATGGTGTCTGGCACAAAAATGTGCCGGCTGGAAGAGCCAAACATGGTCCCAATGGGCTTCAACCAGCAAGATGCTGGAAAGACCAACTTGGTCAGTGATCAATCATACTTCGGCTCAGGTCTATGGTACATTAAAGCCATCCAAGGGACAAGGTTGCATGGCAAAAGGGTGAGGCCCATTGTGCCACATCCCTACATCACTCCACTGCACAAAGGGCAAAATCACTAAACAGGCACATCTGACTGAGAAGCAGTGCCTTCAGAGGGTAAAAAAGCTGGGATAAATATTCATTTTGCAGCCTAACAGCAGTACCATGTGCCAGAAACTGAGACTGCTGGTCAGCATTAACTACCATGTGCAGGATGCATGGTTGTTTTTCTACAGTGCCAGCCTCCTAGCCACAAGAGCTTGGCTGACTGGTAATTCTGGACCAAGGGGAGCACCAACCATCTCCCACAACTACTTTTGGACACTGTGAATGGCAAGGTTCACTTACTGGGTGGCTGCTCCTAACATTACGACCCTGTGCCGGCACATCAATGCCATCTGATGATGAAGGCCAAGTGCATGAGGTCAGTGACCAGGCTGGAGAAGGTGATGCCAGCCCTGGCTGGGCATGTCCAGTTAGGACATTGTGCCAACTTCAACATAGGACACAGACCGAAGACATTTAACCCTTTGGACTAGCCTGGGCCCAAATCCCGCTAGTTTTTGCACCCAGACATTTTCCTCTGTGCTAAGCCAACTGATCATTTCGACTGCCTTCTCATCCTCTCCCACCCCTGCCTGCCCACGCGCCTGCCCTTGACGGCGTACCTTGAGTGTCCCTTGCTGTACTGATATCCGGAGTCCCTGACGATCTGCCTGGCCAGCGGGAACAACTCGTCCCGGCGGATCAGGAGACACGGAAGCTGAAAGCACAGTTGGGCCGCGGCCTCGTTCACCGACACCTGAAAGCAGTTGGTGTTTATGGGCGCGCACGTTGTGATAAAGACTTCATCTATTACCTCGTGTAAAGTGAGCGGCTTCTCAGGCTTCCTCTTGCAGTCGAAGCGGCCGTAGATGGCCGAGAACTTCCTGACCTCGTCCATCTTACAGGGGTCATCGTCAGGCATCTCCAAAACGGCCTGTTAGTACAGAGAATGGTGAGGGTCTGAGCTGATTTAGTTCGTCAAGAATGGCTGACTAACCAGGAGCTCCTTGGGAATCTTCTTCTTGTTCATGGTCGAAGAAGACTTCTTGACCTCAAAGTCTTCTGGGAGCCTCTTGATCATGGCCCTGGCGGTGTCAGCGATTCGGGCGATTTGGGACTCAACCAGTACCGGGTTCAGATGCATCGGGGACGTGGACAAAGGAGGGTAATCAACGGAGCCACTCTTTAATCAAAGAAAATTAGGTACTGTCCACTTTCGTATGTAGCAAGAAATGGATGCACGCTTTACCTGAGAGTAGGGAGATCCACGGTCGTCACCGCCGATGCTACCGGCGGAGCTCCCTGGAGCAGGCGGCGGCCCCGAGGGCGGCACAGCTGACCCTGAGGCTGCTGCCGACGAGGTGACGGACGGCGATGGCGATTGCGGCGTAGACCGAGAAATTGGCGGTGGAGGCGTCACATTTGCAAGCGTCGAAGAGACCGCTGTTGGTGCCATTGGTGGCGGTGACGGCCGCGTCGTCGCAAGAAGCGCCGCCGCCACTGACGTCACCGGGCTCACACTGGCATGACGCGCCGAGCTTGACGGAATCGAGGAGACCAAAGGCTGGTTGGGCAGAGCCGGCGGCGAAGTAGTCGCGGCGACAACTGAAGGATGTCTATTTGGCGGCGGGGTCGGCGTGAGCGCGGCGCCCAGGCTAACGTTGGTGGCGGAAGTGACCGCGGAAATGGCAGGAGCGTTGGCGGCTGCGCCGCTACCGCAGATGGCGCTCGTACCGGAGGCTGGGGACGGCGCAGACGAGGCCGAGACCACTGGCGTGCCTCCTCTGAGGACGGCGGCAGCGGCGCTTGGCGCAGAAAAGTTGCTCAAAGGTACCAGTGGAGTTTGAAACATTCCTGGAGAGAGAAGAAGTATAGAGTTTCTACTGAAGAAAAAAGAAGCCTTCGTGCATGATCTAAATCTTAAGTAAGATATCGGCAACATCTTTTTTGACGGTGCAGCTGTGCTGATTGACGACTGCCATGTACTTGTATGCACATGTACTATGCACACAAACAGCTAAGAGTTCCCTGCTGAGGGTTCGTTCCTTCCTGGCCTTTATTATCAATTTGCCTAACTAAATCTTTCTAAAATGAGCTTTTGTTGGCACCATTATGTTAATCACTCTCTCGCTCTGTCTGACACAAACGCACCGGAGGTCAGAGAAAAAAGAGACAGACAGACAGGGAGTCTCTTTCCAGCAAATTGGAGACTTTTGGATACGGTCTCTTAACACGAGAAGAGGCAGTAAAATTATCTGTGGTAGAGCAAGAAAAGACCCGGACTGAGCGATCCCCCTCACCTGGGTTCTGCAACCACTCGTGCAGCGCCTTCTGCAGTCTGCGGACGTGCAGAGGCTTGGACGCCATCCCCACCAGGTCCATGATCTCGAGGAACTCCTGCTCGCCGGCCTCGCAAAGTTGGTGAACGTCGTCGCCGCCTGGGGAAGCAAAGAGAAGTTTGCGTTGAAGACATCGATCGATCAATCTCAGGTGTGCATGTGCAAGTGCTGTTACCTTGTGCGATGAAGACGTCGTAGTAGGAGAGGAGATTCGCCCTCTGAAGCACCCTGTACAACTGCAGCTCGGACTCGTTGCTCGGCTGGCGGGTGACGGCGACTGAAACGGAGAGACAACGTTTTGAAAAATATCCCTAATTTTTTGGTCATTTCTCCAGGTCGTCAATTAGCCCTTGTTGGAGGCTCGTTTGACCTTTATAGAGCTGCGGCCGCTGAAGTCGTTACTGGGCCCAAGAGATAAGAAAAAAGAGCGATTTCTCTCTTTCTCTCAGGCCCCGTTATTTGCAGGTACCTGCGTGCGAAAAATCAATTTCGCACAAAAAGCGTCAACCTGTACCTGCCGGGCCGGAGGAGGCTGAAGCGGCGGCGGCCGCGGCCATAAACAAACCGGCAGCCGCGGCTGCGGCCGGGGATGAAGTCGTCAGCGGCGACGTCGACGACGGCGGCGGCGGCGGCGGGGGAGCCTGAGCAGCGACCGGAGTAGCAGCAGCCACGACGGCGGCCGCAGCCGCCGCGGCGGCCGTCGGGGAAGAGACAACCGGCGGCAGGTGCAGAGACACATTGGCGGCTGCGGTGGTCGATCCAAGTTTCCGCTTTGCGGCGCCGCGAGGCGGCTGGGGAGCTCCGACCTCCTCCTTGACGATGGCTTCCTCGCCGTCGAAGGGGAACCCGCCGCTGCCGACCCCGCCGCCGGTGCCGCCGCCCCCACTTGGCTGCCGCAGGCGGAACTTCCACCTAAACGGATCCATATCTCGCGGCCGCTGGCTCATGTTGACTTCATGACACAAGTTTGACCACTTAAAGCTTTCTCAAAGCTGCTCTATGCAATGCTAATACGTATCCACACACGCACACACACAATCAAACTTTAGAGTCTCTCTCAGAGACTTTTTTTGGTTGAAGGCCTACATGGGGCCTCTGCGGCACTTGAACTCAGCGAGACATATTTGTCTGTGGGGTCGGGGAAAGAAACGCGTGTGTCTCGGGCGAGCGATCCTCAACTACTCAGACCATGCATCATCATCGTCGTCCACATCCTCCACACACACACGGGCGCGCGCGCGCAC
>JAAUXU010072738.1_pt1 | contig 26846 bp, 24 predicted proteins | sample 7278151 | NCBI WGS metagenome assembly JAAUXU01 (sample SAMN14350113, study PRJNA611818) | marine sediment metagenome | isolation source: surface marine sediment (1.8m) | place: French Polynesia: Moorea | collected 2018-08
CATTTTGAGCACTCTAGCACCAAAATGGGTAGCCCCAACAATGAAGCTCTGTACTGAACATTGTGCCTGAGTATCGTATCTACATGTTCCACATCAAAATTCCACCTCAAAATGTCCCAGTGTAGCGCATGAGGTGCAGTCATGCCCATGGCTAATTTTTACGCCAAGGACTGTACATTCGTGCTGCTCTCAACTTCAGCATGTTGCAGGTAGAGTTGTCAATGGACACCCAACTGAGCGCATTGGCTTTTAATATGTTCAATGTTGCCATTAGGACAGTATGGGGGGGGCACTTTGCGAAAAGGACTCCTCATATATGCTAATGTCCCCAACGTAGGGAAAAATACAGCATCCAACTGATAATTGAAGTCAAGCATGTTCATGCACTGCAGTAAAATAATGGGGTGGGCAGGAATATGCATTGAGTTAAAAGTCTTTCATGAAGTTTTAGCCACAACGTCTATGACTGTTGTAGAGGTCGGTGTGTAACTTCAGCGCGACAACGAAACGATTTGCGAGCAAACTGTACTTGCACGATTTATTCTTGAGGGTTACAGATCTGATGGAGGCCTTGAGGCTCTGAACGAGGTCTAGAGAATATGCAAGAAACACTCTGCATTTGTAGCGTTAACAAATCCTATTGGAATTGCTTCTTAATTAGAGAAAAGCATTCTTAACGAAAAGGAGCCCTAACTTTTTGTCTTGAACTCTTTCCAGAACAAGAAAGTTTTTCAACTTTGTCACCTCTTTACTCCTTGTTTTGGGTGAAATAATAGGAAGTTGTTCTTAGACGGTGTTTTTTTGCATTTTTCCGCAATTTTTACACCTACATGAGTCGTGAGGCTGTTGGGTAGCGGGCGTCATTCTCAAACTTCCACCTCAAGCAGTATGGGCTATAGCCCTAAAGATTAGACTAGTGAAGTTTGCCTGCAAATCGTTTTGTGGCCATAAACGTGTGACATTGCTCATAGACCCCTAAAATAGAAGTAGTGGAAGTTGTGGCAAAGACTCCAATAAAGACTTGTCCCAAAATACATATTCCTGCCAGATACCTGATTTTAGAGCTATGAGTCTTTATGCTTCATCTCAATTTGTCTGCTAAAGCCACAATATTAACGTTGCATTCACTTACTCAGAAATTCTAACTCGTACTTCAGATTTTCAAAGTACGACTCTAACTCGTCTCAGATTGACAAGAATGAAGTTTGATTCGGATGAACGTGACTAAGGACTTAACCGCCTCAGCTATGCAAGAAGACCTAATTTTGCACTTTTCAGGGCGTGTACAAATGAGCACAGGCATAGCATGAAGTGACAATATCACGATCAGTTAAGGGCGCAACTCCTGCCTCTTTTTAGGCCATGATGCAGCGTGCGACTCTGATTCGGATCAGAAACGGATATGTGACTCATTTGCATAATCCCCCAAAAGGTATCCAAATTGCCGGAAACACTTACTGGAGTCACTGATCCGACTCAGCGATCACTCAAATGTAGGATTAAATTTTATATCCCCCAAAAGTTGTTATGTTATCACATGAGAAGTAGGACAAATCATGTGATGTTATTCAATCATGAAATACCAGTGTTGCCACTTTACCTGTATTTCTGAGTTTAAAAGTGCCTTTGAGAGGATTCAAGTGTTCGTGCCCACCCTGGAGGCCGCCAGATGAATAGCATCACAGTTGTATTTAAGTGCCATATTTAAGACTACTGCAGCCCTGGCGCTGGAACAGATTTGATGGAAGAATAAAAAAAATATGCATCTCGCATAGGTGAGGAAGAGAAAATGCAATAAAAACTGGAGGTTCGATTACGTTTATGCTGCATTTTCTTGTAAATCACAATGGTGCATAAAGCACAGGATCAAGAGCAGCATGTGGCCCATAAACGCAAGTGTGCGGCTCACTGTGTATCTTGTTTATCTGCACCCTACGGGTGCATTTACACTGGCAGACTTTGGTGACGGATTTTTATATGGCAGAACCACAACATCTAATCCGTGCTCCATCACTTTATAGGTACATGAGCATAATCACGATAGTGGTTGCTTTCTTCATGCCTGTGAGTATCATGATCTGGCTGTACATGAGGGTCTGGTGGGAGACGGTCAAGAGACAGCGCGACCTGGTCAACTTGCAGGCCGGCAAAAAGGCCAGCAGCAAGCGATCGGACTCCAGGTGAGAACTTTTTTTGGAAGGCTTGGTCGCCATAGAAAGCATTAGCACGCAATTTCCCGGAAAATGAGGGGGACACACGCGAGCTTCTTTCCGCAGGCTTTTTTCCACCAGGCTGGAGGCTTATTAAAAGGTGCAGGGGTTATGTGAAAGTGCCAGTCACGCCTAATGTGGAAAAATCCCTGCTCCAGCTTGCCTGCGGGAGGAATGGGAAATACAATACTCTACGAGACAACCGCATAACTTAGAACTGCCGAAAAAGAACAGACAAGACCAGGACTTCACTTGTGATACGGTGCTGTTTTTATGTAAGGGGGAGAGTATTTTTTAGGCTCGAATCTGTGATCCCCACTGAAAGCGAATCTGTTAGCAACACTTTGCATAGTTTCATCCTGAACGTGCACGAAGTTTCACTTTCAAACCATAACTTTGTATGTCAATGCACTTTTATATGCAAGACCTGGATCTGAGTTGGGGCCTGTGTAACCGGTCTTTGCGCAGCAAGCACTTAAATTGAAACGTAGTCAGGTGTCAAAACAGATCAAACAATCTTTGCCATTGGAGCTATGCAACAGCTGTCACATATATAGGGGTAAATACTTTCTTACACCTGTTTATGCATCATTTGACACCAATTTAATTGCGCCTTTTCAACTTTAGAAGTGACACCTACTTTTACTTAGTTGCAGGTTTTTAATTGAACAACTGGCACCTATTTAAAGGCTATTTGACACCTATTTCACTGCACTTTTTGAGACAATGGGACAAGTTGCAGCATATTTCAAACTATTTCACTCCAACTGACTTCTTCCCTTCCCTGCTCTTGCCATAGACAGCTACAGATAAGTAATGTAGGGGGTGTCCCTATTTGATTGACATCTAGACATTCGAGTAGCCAATGGGATCCCCAAGGCTGGGTATTTAAATAAAACTTTGGCTCATAGCATAAAAAAGTAAAAGTCCCATGAAGTTCCCTGCGCTTGTGGTGTACATCATGACCTCTTCGCGGGGCTTATGCTAGATAAGAGAGGTCCAAGAAAGAAAATTCATTTACAATAGTTGAAAAGATCCTTCATTTTTGACAATAACATTTTTCTTATTTATTAGTCAAAATTTTGGCTTTGCTCAGAACATATGCATAATTGTTGCAAGTTTTTAGTGATTTATGAGGTTATGTGTGGGAGGCAGGGAAGTGGGTATAAACACCATCATATGGGCTCCAGTGATGGTTTTTCAGTGACTGCCATATGATCTGGTATGAAATCTGAGCACTGGGAGGCATTGTGCTCCATAGCTAGCTTGGAGAATTCCTCAGTTAGTGAGGAATGGGCTCAATCACACACAAAACCAACAATGGCTAAAGTACCTTAAAGTTCACAAGTCAGGGTAGAACACTATGAGCAACCCCAAGAGGGAAGTCAGACTCAGGTCTTGTCCGAGCCACCTGCTACTGCCCTCTCGGATGATGTTGCTACTGGGGAGATGTCAGTGAATGTAAACAAGCTACCAGAAGCAGTATTGTACTGCCAATCAGTCAAGTGGCAGTCCAGCATCAGTTATTAGATCACAAACAAGGAACTCATTCGCAGCACTTTCCGTTTGGTCAATGAAAGCCAATAACAAAAAAAGACACTGCCTACTAATCTGGACTTGATCCTGTCCTACATCACTCCCCCTCCTCCTCCTCTGTCATCTTAGTCAAATGAGGACTTCATCAACAGTGCCAAACCATCACCACTTCCACCTTTCAATGTACCTTGTCACTCACAAAATGTTGAGAGGCTGGTGGCAGACATTACAACAGTGTCAAGACAGAGCATGAAAGAAGACACAAACTCCTTAACACCCTGATGTCCAGAAAGAAAATACCCAAAGAATACAGTGAAACACATTTTTCTTAAAACTAACACCAAACGGCAGTTAAGGATTCCCATGAACACCTGAGAGGGTGAGAAAGAGGGTTTACAAAACAAAGTAAATACTTTGTATAATAAATCTGAAAAATATGATTATCAAAAATGAAGGGGCTTTTCAACAATTGTAAAATATTCAGGCACTGGCAACTTCATGAGGCTGGTGTCACTTTTTAATGCCACGAGCCAAAATGGTCTGGTCTCCAAAGGCTGGAGTCAAAAGTAAACAGTGATACGCAGTAGTGCCCACTCTATGGGCTGAACAGAGGTGGGTTGGCAGGAAATTTTGGCAGATGTGGCTAGCTTCACCTATAAATTGTGAGGGTCAAGGTTGTACTATGACAAATAAATGTATGTATGAAAGGGTAGTGCTCATGAAACCATTGCATCAAACTACAAATATCTCTCCCTGTAATGTGCCATAATTGCCCCCTTGATGGGCGTGACGACCCTCAGGCGGTTTATTTCTCTCGGCTTAGCCTCAGTGAATCAAATCTGCCCTCATGCATTGAAGCCCATCTCGATCAAAAAAGTGCAACTTTACAGGGAAGGAATATATAGTTTATGATTCGTGCACTGTCAATTTTGAGAATACGTAATTAGTACGCATTAGTCAATACCTCACTCCACCAGAGGGTCTTTTGTCTGCAGCATCTTCGATTGTACAGAGCCAGTGTCAGGCATTAGTGCAGTTTTTGGTGACCAATTCAACTGACGGGACCTCCTCTTCACCCACTTCAATCTTCCTGATCATCTCTCGTGATTGTGCACAATCTTGGCCTGTCTCCACTTGTCCGATCCAGAGCTGACGTGGCCCATGATGCCATTGTTGCCAGTTTCGTTAGCAATTAGGGCTGACACAAGTTAAACAAAATCTTTACTCACTGCGCATAATGCAGTGGTGTTGTCAGACCGCGTTGCAAGGAATACTGTGAAAAAGGCCAAAGAGAAAACTAATGAGTAAAAGTTGCCTTTTCTTGCAAGCTAAAAATGTCAGATGGTACTTTGAATGGATAGATAGTACCATAATACTCATTGTCTCTAATACCTGCCCCTTTTAGCAGGTGCAGTTCTAACAATCGCCTAATCCTTTTATGAGGTGGCAATTTATGTGACTGCCTAAATGGATGATACATTAGACACACACACACATGCATAGCTACATTGAGTAACTCAGAGCCTTTCTGGATACATGCAGCCTTTTTGGATGCTTCCCAGCCTAGTCAGATGCTGAATTGCCCGAGTAGAGTCTCCAGCCACCTAAACGGTTCTTTTTTAGTCAACTCCAATACATTCTACCCTATTCATGGTAACTAGATTAGAATAAATTAGTTCATATGCACTCACAAACAAGAAAAAAATCGATTGATTTTTTTTCATACCTTACTACTAATGCAGCAATGCTTTCGTGGACTTAGCTGACCGTCTCCTCTTTCTTTTGGCTCCAATAGGGATATCCTTCGCCTCATGGTGAACATCAACTTGTTTCACCAGAATTCTTATTCCTGAAATACATTTGCATGAGAGTTTCTTCAACCCACTATGGCAGTTACAAGTTTTCACATCTTGGTCAACGCTCCAGCATGCCATACGTTGTTTTATCATCCCATCAACGTCAAGATTCAAGCATTGAATCCTAGCATTGTGGAATTCATCTTCTTCAACCTGGTGTGGTTTAGTCAAGCAGAAGGGAATTTTCCTCAAGGGGTTCACTATTCCTGACTCATTTTTAGCTGTTTCTAACAGTGATTGGATGGCCTACATAGAATAGTTTCTCCTGGTGGTCTTCAGAACATTTTTACAGTTCCAACTGTAGCTGCCAAAAAGTGAGGAAGTGAAAGCCACTCTCTGAAAGTACCTCCTTTGCCATTGCTAATTTGCAGCTTCCAAGGAATTGTTTTTGATTGGTGCTCCAGGCGAGGTGCCTGCACTTCAGATTTGAGGGTCTGGCTTCAACCAAGTCCCCTACAAATGACTGCAGAGTTCTCATGCTTCATCATCTGCCATTTCTTCTTAAATATGATATAGTGTCACCCTGTTGCTGTCTTTTTGTAGCTTCACTGAACCTAGCGACCTCTCAACCCAGACATGGTTTTTTTTGCATGCTTGTGCACAGCACCGGAGGGTCGGGGGAGTGAATCCCTCTGGAAAAGGTGAGCCTGGGATGCAGGATTCACCCATGAAAATTTCAGTCAATTTCATCCATGTTTACCATCTCAAAAAGCCAAATTTCAGTCTTGTTTGACATGCCCCCTCCACAGGTAGCCTTCTTTTGGGCACTGTTGCTCCAAAGGGGGCTGTCTGGACAATGAGCTTCTGCACGCAACATTGTGCCCGAATATCACACGGACATGTTCTACATCAAAATTCTGCCACAAAATGTTCCAATGGTGCGTATGAGGTGAGCGGAAACTTACGGGAAGCACTGTAGAAACAATGACTGATGACTTCCTTCCTCAGGCTTTCTTGAGTGAAGCTCTGTCTTCTCTCCCTGAATGTGTTTTTGTACACCGAGAAGGTGTGTTCCGACTCGCATGAGACCAACAGAGCATACTTCAAGACTGTAATGGCACCATGAGACATGTGTACAGGTGAAATGGTCCTTGAAATCGCAGTATATGTGCGCCATGTGAGTTCGCCATAGCAGCTGTCCATATGTTTCTTCCTCAGTGTTGACTCATTGGGGATCTGGATCCCCAGAAGTCTGTCAAGGAAGTCATGTAGATTGGATGCTGAAGTTTGCTCAGCCGAATGCCAGCAGTAAGGAGACTTGAGGAGTTTCTAATACCCGTGACATCAGAGCTTGACTGCTTGGGTGCCTTCATGAGCACATCCTCCAATAGCACCTGTGTCTGAGTCCTCTTTCTCCACAACTACTGCTAGAGGCACATCCACCTTCAAGGCTACTACAGCGTTTGCAGCATTTGATTGGTTTCATGCATGTAAAAAAGGACTCCAGACCCAAGATCCTCCATAACACCAGTATTGGAAGCTACTACTCAATGTCATTGATTTGTGATAGCTTGCTCCCTCAGATGCCCACTTCAAAGCTGCAGCTGCACCATGTCTGATTGAGCCTAAAATGACAATACCACCCCTGAAATTTCTAGACTACATGGAGGAGAACTGGCTCACTGGCCCACTCACCTATTGGTATGAAGGTGCGGCACCTAACAAGCCAGGGACTTGATGCATTCATTGCATGGACAAACAATGTGCTTGAAAGGACCACGACACATCCTCATTCCACCATCAAACGTTGCCTTAGCAAGTTTCTCTGACAATAAAATGGCGAAAGGGCTGCAACACTTCGATGATACAGATTCGGCTGACTGGAGCACCTACGCAGCAGACAAGTTGGCTTTCCATGAAGTTCGCATTCCCAAAGGCAATTGGCAGGATGCCCCATGCCCCTGCCAAATATACCTTAAGGACTACATCTGCAAGCACATTCTGTGGATGGGCCTTTGTCTGTGGCTACCACACTGTACAGCTCCTCCAGACACAAAGAAGATAATTCTTGGATCTAAGAAGCATCGTGGCAGGCCATCAATTGCACGTAGGGCTTTATTTGTGCAGCTCCTCTGTTTGAAACTTGGTGTCTCGATGACTTACTTATTTTTTATTTCATTAGGTGCTCTTAGGCTGACTTAGACGTGTATGGATTGACGATATAAATTTGTATGGATTCTGCAATAGGTGCCTGTTGTCCAAAATATGTGCCTGTTGGCCCTATTTGGTGCCAGTTGCACCAAATAGGTGCCACTTGTACAGAATACATGTTCCCAAAGTGATACCAATACCATTGTTACATAAATAGATGGAGGAGAATTTCACACCCTTAATATAAGGCACTTTGCAACAAAGGTCACACAATAATTCTGGGAGTGTTGGGTCTCTTTTCTGTTCCACTGTACCCTATAATTTTTTTATTTTAGCATTGGTGAGTCCAAAACATCATGTTTCATGCGCTTTGAAGTATCTGACCTCTCTACTCTGTTCAAAGGGGAGCACTGTTATTGCTCATGTTAGCTGATATTAGTCCTAGGCTGTCTGAATGTCAACTGAGCTGACCTTCAGAGGACAGGGCAGAAATGGTTACAGTAGTCAGTGTGGTGACAAAAGCTGGCTCGACCAGGTCTGGGCATCAACGAGCACTAAATTCTTAGGCATGTGTATGAAATTATCATTCTTTTGCTCACTTACCCTCCCGACAGCCAGTGTCAGCTGCGTGTCAGCTGTCTGATGTGCCGCTTTCCTAAGTCAAGCCCCTAAAACCATTTTAGTACTGTCACTTAGACTCACCAACGGTATAGAAAAGTGTTGATTTGATGTCAAAAATTCTAGTCTTCTTTGCTGCGTATCCACTTCCCCAGAATACGTTTAAGAAGTTGCCCTCATTTGACAATGTAATTCTTACGACGATCATCCTTCAAACAAACTCAAAGGGTTCTATGATCAGTATTTACGACGTTTTAACAAAAAACTTCATGGAGTAGCTCTGGAGGACAGTGCACAGCAGACTGCACAATTTATGAGACAGAGTGACTTCACACTATGTGCAGCAGAGTTACTATGGGATATGCGCCGTATAATTATTAAAGAAGAATCTGGTCGACAGTGTTTCCATGCAGTATATCCTACATAGTTCTCGTAGAGTTACATATAAATTTTGCGACCATCCTGGTGGGCAATGGTAATTGAGATGGTCACAAAATGAAAGTTTCAAAATAAGGCCATGCTAAACAGAAAGTCATGCACACTTCTTTCAAAAATTTCACTCAGTCACACTTCATAAGGTAAACTCAAAGTCACCCAAAAAACTGTACATTGATGCTTCACGATACAAAAGAGCTTACAAGTACTTTTTTACTCAGAAGGTAGCATTTTTATTACAAATTTTATTCTGTTTCCGTTTTTAAAGCACATCTTTAATGAGAGTATTTCTTGACTATAGACACGCTGCTGCAGTAAATGTAGGTTCTCAGCTATGACCTTTACCTGCTCTAATATGCCACTGGCCTAAAATACATGACACGTTCAGCTGACAATGCCGAGTTTGGCTGCATGGCCGAAATTACGGCGTAAACTGAAATTGCAGTTTCAGCTAGTGACCGAAACTTCTGTTTGGGCGAATTATAGCTAAGGTCATTTTCATCCGTTCACTAATGGCAACTAAAACCGGCTTTTGTGAAGGAGATGCAGCAAGGCCTTCTGAACAAGACCCATTTTAGTCATTTTCTTTGTCATGTAATTTGTTCTGAAGCTGCAGTCACATTTTCCTCTGTACGATGATTCACAGTACACACAGCACATAGGGCATATGTGAAAAAAGGCAATTTTTGCGCAGAGTCGACTGAAGACATCTAAACCCATGATAGGTCCATCCCATCACTCCCTTGACTGACAAAGTTCCAGCTCGCCAAATTGACTCAGTCATGAAAAATATTTAAACAATGCATCTGCGCATCAGACGCAGTGTAGACGAAGCAAAACTTCAAGTTGACGGCCCAGAAGTGCTCAGGGGTTGCTCATGAAGTTGAACACGGGCAGGATCACCATGAACTTGTGTAATAAGCACACTTTTATTGTCTTCATGCCCACCAGAGAGTGCAAAATTAGCATACTGGGTGGAGCAGGCGAATGAGAGAGAAAAATGAAAAAAACCCTGCCATTCCTGCACAACCTAACATCTCTGAGTACATTGCTCTCACCAGCTGTGATGCGTGCAACAAAGATTTTAATGTAGTTTGCTCCTCGCACTGTGTTGACGCAAAATTTGGACGGCACTGTCAGCGTGATAGCGCAAATAAAAAGATTAGAGCATATTCAACCTTTTCTATTTTATGCAGGGGGTGCCCGAAAGGACCCCAGAAATGCTCAAAAATGAGCTCAAATATACTAAACTGACTTCATGGGAACCTACCTGGTAGAGTATTAACGTTGAGGTTTTCGGATAATTGCCCCCGCTTCGGAGCGAGATTGGGAATATACATATTGAGCCACTTCATTCCGGACGCACAAAGCTATTCTAATCCACATTCATCTAGTGAATATGCATTCATCACTTGTGAAGCGAAAAGATTTTCTGCTGCTCTTTATGCAAATCACTGTGGATATATTTCTCATAATGTACTAAAGCAAATTGCCGGTTTCGACCAATTTCATTAAAAAGAACTGAAAAAGATGAAAAATCGCGGGCAATTGTCAGAAAACCATCGCTGTAAATTACAAGGAGGGCAGGGATAATTCGTACCATAGACCTGTCGAACAGCGCCCGCAATTGCGTACAGTATGCACCATAAGTGTCAGTACCTTAACTTTGCCGTACAATATGTACAACGGAGTGAGCGGTATGTACGTTGTGCACGTGGGTCGTTACCATGGTCTTCGTGTCATAGATCAGAGTGGAGTGAGATGTAGATTGGAAGGCTCCAAGACTGCGCGATCAATCGTATCGATGTGGAATATTGCAATACTTGTGAAATAGCAAGTGTTTAGCGTACGAATATCTAGAAGCCTGTGGCGATATTCAACATCAACTACCCACAGCCCATGGACGGGCCCAGCCCTTGAACTTTCCGTAGCACTTTCGGTTCCCGAGTGGGCCCTAAAATCCAGGAATATCGCAAATCTCAGCGTAAAACATGGTCGAAATCGCCTCGACTAAGTGTCAGACAATTAACTGGGCATTGAACAAATTGCACCGGCATCGACTACGGGAAATTGCGAATTAGAGTGCGGCTGCATTCAGCACTCTGATGGAAATTGCAGATAAAGTATTCGGGTACACTTTTTACAACTCGGAACTCAGAAAGCAGGATAGGCGTTTACTCACAAAAATTGGACAAAATCACCACATAAAGTGATTTTTTTCCCATTCAGATCTCTAGTAGATACTCAAAGAGAGGAAGCACTAACTATACGTTATCACCTTGTAGAAACTGATTCCAATGTACCGTCTTTTTCCCGTACGAGTACCCGAGTATCCTATTGAGCATTGAGTGTCAAGTAGAGTGCCGCGGGTACTTTATTATTATTTTGCTGGGTGGGTGGGTGGGTGGGTGGCACTCTAATCCACGCTTTACAGTATCTCGACTTTGGTCTTGATACATAGAATATGGTGATATCGATTAATTTGGCATATCGCTCAGTCCTAGTATGCACCATAGAAATACACTGGAGTCTCCTCGGTCGGCCCTCAAAAAAAAAAAAAAAAAAAAAACGACGCACAGCTTAAAGTGGCATCAGTGGAGGTCACTCCTCACTGCAAGTTTCAAGAGAGCTTTGAGACACTTTTTCGTGAACTGGTATATTTCAATGGTAATGGAGGAGCAAACGAATGGGCTTCATGTGCTACCCCTAAGTTAGTAACGTGTTCATTTCTTTATTGATGTGCTGTGCCTCATGTCCATATACGTATATTTGAAACGACTCGCAAGGATTTTGTCATGCGTGAACGACAACTGGTCAAGGTCTTCAAAGAGGAGACCAATATTCTATGCAGTCTCCAGCAGTGAAAAGAGTCTTTCTGCTACTTCTGCAGACGTTTAGCAGTGGAGTCAGGTAAATATTGAGCGAGTGAAGGGAATGCTTTCTCAACAAGATTATTTGTTCAACTATCAACAGCCCCAAATTCCAAAGTGGCACGTTTTAAGTGCCCAACTAAAAGTTCTCTCCGAGGGTTGGAGAGGCCCAAAACTGGAACCGAGCACTTGGCCCAAAATGGCTCCTCCAAACATTGGGGTGAAGCAGGATTCATTTGATCACTGCCATAAAGTAATCTGTGGAATAGTTTTTACGTACCTATGAGTGTTCCTAGGTACTCTAAAACAATTGACTGCTATCTTAAGTGCCACTATTGAATAGTGTCTGATGGAGTATTAGATCTCTCTCCTCTCCAGCGATCTTTAGAAACAGATATCTTCTTTCCCTGTTCCAATATTGGCTCCTGGCCTCTCAGGCACACACATTAACCCTGAATAAGGTGAGGTTTTTCTAAAACAAGTTTTTACTGCACTTTAGTGGGTGCAGTTCGATCCACACTTGCACTTGAGCCATGCGCAATTTCCATTATGCTAAGCTGATTTCTGACAAAATTGGTTGGAGGTTTGTGTGCTTGAAAGAGAGAAAGACTCCTCTTACTTGACTGACTCTTGCATTGTGGAGACAGTGAGACCTCTATTGAACGTACTGACGTTGCTGCAGGCAACAACTCTTGTACGGCACCAGTCAAAATGACTGATGGAGACAATGGATATGTATGTGAGTGCAATGACTTTGGTGAGGGCGACGGAGGACGAGAGAGGTCGAGCAGGTCAGGGGCTGGAGGACAACACGCAGAAGCAGAGGAAAAGTGAAGCATGAAGAGAAAGTTGAGCATCTTTTGACTCACACTGTAAGGGGTTCTCCACAGCTCTCTTTGCGCGCGCTATGGACGCGTTTCCCTCACCGTGAGAAAGAAAGACACAAACAAAATTACTTAAGCCCCATAGGAAGTCCTCAAGTTCACAATGCTTTTTGGGTAAGAGAGTGGGTGTCCCCTGGGTCTTAAAGATGAGTTACGTTGCACCCACTGAAGGACACACCCAGATCGTCTGTTCATTTTTCATCTCAAAAGACCATTCAGACGATAAAAATGGTGCTAAGATTTGCCAAATTCAATGCTTACTGGCCTGACAGAAGATATGACGGGCGAGAGAGTGAAACCGACACCTCCATCCTCTTGCTGTCCGATGAAGGCTTTTCTGCCTGAGCAAACTTGGGGAGAAGAAGCTCTTTTGTGCCAGAGAGACCTTTCCATTTCTGCCTAGATCTTTTGTGCTACATAAGGTGAAAACGGTGAAGGAATAGGGGGAAACTGGGAAAGTTAGGAGGGAAAGTCTTTTGGAAGTACCCCCCTCTCAAACAATCACCCCGCCCAAATGTGTGTTCCCTCTTTTGCTCCTTTCTTGCTCACAATTGATTCCCTATCTCGACGGGGGCTCGTGCGCAAGAGCTTGCCACTAAAGGCGCGTCTGCACTTGCAGATGGTGGCTGACGAGCGTCTTTGCAGAACGAGCCACCCCAAGAAATAAATGGAGCGCGCCAGGCAATGTTCACAAATTCAGCAACTTTCTCCTGTGGGGGGGAGGGGGGCATCTCCCAAAATTATCTGTTGCCCACTGAGTTCAGGACTTGGATGAACCTAACGGAAAAGTCCGTCTTTACCCTTCTTTTAGGAAGGCATCGCAGATAAAGAAACGTTCGTTTGTTCGTTTTCAGTATTGGCTTTAGTGCGTCGGAGCCGCAAAAGCCAATTTTTCCAAATTGGGCAATTTTCCCCCTTGCTTGGTCTTCTCTCTCTGCCTCCTCCTCGCAGTCCATCGAAAGTGTCTGGAAGGCATGCAGATACGAGAAGATTGAAGAAAGGTCCTTTGGCCGAGATTTTTGTTGTTGTTTACATTCATGAAGAGGATGCAAAGAAGGCCTGTGAGATCTTATGCAGGTGTTTGTTTTTGCCTGCAGTGATGAGACTGCCGAGGATCACCAGCACGTCCACCCCAGGGGTCACCGCTTGTTGAGAGGCACACCCAGAGGGGCCAGTTGCAGGTCGAAGGACTCCCAGGACATCACCTACATGCCCACGGCCATGTTCAAAAACAGGGGGATCGACGGCGCACAGGAGGAGGAGAGCACCAAGGTTAGTCAGCCAGCTACTACTAATGCTCTTAGATGATAATATAGTATGAGTTGTGCGCGCGTACACTTAGAGTGAAAGATTTTCTCTAGGGAAAGGCTCTACTTAGTGCTGTTTCATGACCCGTGAAAGCCTCTTTCTGTGCCAGAAATGTGCGTATGTGACACAGACCTACGCACGTACGCAATCTGCACTCATGCGCTGCTGCACGTAACGGAAGAGTAAGCCCTTAAGTGAAACCTTTCACTGTTCCAGCGACATTTTACTTCTGCATCCAAGTGCTGGCAACAGCAAGAAAGTCTGGATAGGCTCATTTTTCAGCCAATGATGTGTCCATTTGGTGGAAGGCCCGTAATTCAGAGACCAAAAGGTTCGTCATAATCTCTGCAGGGAGAGGCAGAATCGATGCATTTCCCGACAAAAGGACTTTTCCACTGAATCGTACTTGTACAGTCCTCGCCTGGGAAGGGTCCTTTGCTGTGCGGGACCCGCTGTTTCGTCAATTTCTGATGAATTGCACTCAAGCGAATTCCATGAATGCGATCTCCACTGTCTTCCACATATGAACAGAACACAATAGAGATAAGGCATTCCCCTGGTTGCTGAGTATCCTGGAGCTATATTTTATTCTTGCACTCAGGAGGATCTGTAAGAATAAATGAGGCCATTTATTTGTGCGCTGCTCGTGGCATACAAGCCGCACTGCAACGCACACGTGTTGTTCAGTGCAGCGTGGTGAAAAGTGCACTGCACGAGGCATACAGAGGCCTGATGCAGGCCTCTGTAGTTGTCCCGAATGAGCGGTTGCCCCAACCGTCTATATATAATCCATTGGAGTGGAATTGAACTTGTTCAAAGTGGGCGTGAGGCCTTTTTGGCAAATTGTAGGCGCCATTTTTGGCTCCTATACCACTTGTTTAACCAGTACAGTTTGCAAACTCATCCCATTTACCCACTGTGAGTATTTGTTCAGTATTCTGTCCTACGTGAGCACTGTACGACAAAAATGAAAGTTCTTTTTGATCCCTCAGACATGGTTCTCATCTCTGTTGCCCTCCCAGTTGGCGTCGGCAGTCTACTTCTGTCTCTCCGGGTCGGCAAACGGGGCAGCTGCAGGGGCCGACCCTGATGGCTCCAGCGACTGCGCCGGATACGCGACCCCGCGCAGCCTGGAGACTCCTGTCCAGTCCAAGTGTTCCTCACTCAACCACCACATGATCAGGTACCCCTACTCAGGCAGGCATCCACTTCTCGGGCACTCATCTTCCATAGAGGACAGGTTTAGGGGTAATCGAGTCAAGGGAAGTACTGCGGTCCAACAGCAACCGCCGCAACACCGTGGAGACCCGGCACCGGAGACAGATGAGGAGAGCATTTACCACATTCTGATCAAGTTTCCACCTAAAAACGAGCAGAGGCTGCAGCAGAATCACCATCAAAACCACCACTCTCTAGCCCGGAGGGTGCCTTCCATCACTATGCTCCCGGAGGACGACCCGACGGTGCCGCCAATGAGGAGCTACCCAAGGTCTCTACCTATAGTCCACAGGACCTTGGAGGAAGCAACGACTGCTGCTAGCAACGAGATCATGTCAAGTGCGTCGGCTACGATGCCTTCAACGTCCAGGCTGCCCCCGTTGGACACCAGACTCGTGCCCAAGCAGCTGTTGCATTCGGGGATGGCCTCACACTCGGGGTCGTTATTGTCCGTGGCAAGCAGTGGCATCAAGAGGACGACGGCCGTTGCTGCTGCACCTGTGGTGAGCGGCGGCGGCGGCGGCGGTGCGGGCACCAAGCCCAAGAAGGCGTCGAGCGAGAAGAAGCAAGACCGCAAGGCCGCCAAGACACTGAGCGCTATTCTGCTGGCCTTCATCGTCACGTGGACTCCGTACAGCGTGCTCGTGGTCATCAACGCCATCCTGGGTAAAGAGAAGTCCGACAGCGTCATTCCCTCGGCGCTCTGGGAGTTCTCGTACTATCTCTGCTACATCAATTCGACGGTGAACCCCATGCTCTACGCACTGTGCAACGCGGCCTTCAGGCGCACATACGTGAGGATCCTCACATGCAGATGGGGATCCAGGGCCAGGCAGCCCATCAACCGATACTACTACGGATGAACAGCGATGGAACGAACACATTTCTAAGACCTACTGAGTATCATTACATCAAAAGTCAGACAGTAGAGCAACCAAGAAGTCAGTGACAAGCCGATTCCGCAAAGTTGTGGCAATATCCGAGGAAAAGTGAGAAAATCTTGCATTGAATCGTTTTGAACCACAGCGCTGGTAACCAGAGTTCATCCGAAGTGGCAATTTTAGAGGATTCTAGACGTTTTTCTTCGTCATCGCCGTTGGCAAGAAAAAGAAGAAGTTCGTACTGAACTCATGACCTTGTGACCAGTCCTGAGTTGTCGACGTGCGACAACTTTGCGGAATCCGTCGTTATTAAACGCACCTCAGAGTTCAGTGTAAGAGTTACAAGACAGAATCATCTAATTTAACGCAGGAGCTTCCATTAAAGGGTCACTAAATGGCGATCGTTGCGATGTCACGTGATTGTGTCCGGGCACAGTCACATACGTCTAGTCAAGGAGAGTTGCTGGCAACTCAACCAGAAAAAATCATCAAATACGCGTATTCCGCGGCGAAATCTTTGTACTGATCATAACCAGTTTAGCATAACTAAGTGATGAAAATGCGATTCTGAAAGTTTTATATAAAGATTTTTGTAAGAGAGAGGTGACTTTCTTTAGTGAGGATAAGTAGGAGAGGTCGCCCAAATATATGATTGAGGAATCCCCTAATCAGCAGATTTCAAACAATTATTCAATAGAACCTTCCCTCTCAAGCCGTCTTAGCTGTCAACACTATTTTCTGTTCTGATATTGGTCTGCATGTGTTTTTCTATGTGAGTGTGTGGGTGCGCGCAAATGTAAGTGTGTATGTTCTGTATGCATGTATGTTTGTGAGCGTGTGTACAATTCTGGGCAACGGTATTGCCTGTTTAGTCTCTACTAGATTGATGAAGATGGGTCGGAAAATTTGTGGATTGGCATGGAACAGGGAAATGCAAAAGTGCAGACAATGATTGTTATTTAATTGATCCTTGGCCAGAATTAATTTCTATAGACCCCACGGTGAACAATTCCCTTTACGTGTTGATACTTTTGACCAGGACTATATTATGGGTCGGGTGCGCTTGCATTGGTATGTATGTTTGTCTGTAGGTATGTACGTGTGCGTATGGGTGTGTGTGTGCGTATGTAAGTGTGTAAGTATGCCCTACGCCATGTACGTGTGTATGGGTGTGTGTATGTATGTACTGTGCTGTGTGCGTGTGTATGTATGTGTGTACGTATGTACTATGCTGCACGCATGTGTGTGCATGCATGAATGTCTAAAAATAAGTCGCTTTGCTGCGGAAATGCTGCTTCTGCTGTGTCTGTCAATGGTGTGCATCAATAAATTTCCTAGCTTCCTCGAGCTTGTAACGAGAAATTGAGTTATTTTGAGCATCATGAGAGATGGCGCGAACTATTGAGCCACTCTGTAATAGGCAGAAGAGAATGAAAAAGTTGAGTCTACGGGAGACCATGTAGCAGCAACGGAGCTCTCAAGTTTCTCGCAAGAGAAAGGTAGAGATAAATCTAATTCCCACTAAAATTTAGGTAGGTGGCGGCGGCTACAAAGAGGGTAAAGGGAGAAGGAGATGAGCAAAGTTTTGCGCACACAATGCGGCTTTGCACTGGGAGAAAAAGTTTCGTACTTTTCCAGAGTAAAAGTAGGAATGGCTTTTCCTCCAATCTTAAGGTCCCTCTTGATCTATAAACTTTATTCCTTAGGATAAAGAAGTTTACTATCAGACAGCAAAAATTCGATCATAAACCCTATATTCTTGACAGAACATGATATATGTAATAGGTCACTAATATTCCTGACAGTATCTTAATTAATCGTTCTTTCTTAGTAAAGTAAATAACTTTATGAGGTCGGACACTGGACACCACCAGCAGCTTCTTCGTCTTCCGAGCTGGTCTCCTCTTCCTCCTCCTCCTCCTCCTCCTCCTCGTCTGGTTGGCCCCGAGCAGACCGCTCACCCTGGACAAACAAACAAACCAAGAAAAATGACCACTAGTAAGCATCAATCATCTCCAGAAGAAAGCAACAATTCACTGTTTAACACCATTCGTTCAACACCTGACCCAACTTCCAGGACAGCATTAGGTCCAGGACTGCGGATGCTTTACAGCAGACAGTATTATTGCTACATCCAAAAGTAGGGGTAGAACTCTACAGAGGTCTTATGAGGCTGTGCGGTTTATTAAGACTGAGTGATCTAGAACAGTTAAAATGGAGACAAAGAGAATTCTGCGAATCGAGGAAATTATCGGCTATTTCATCAGGGCCAGTTCAAATTTCCCTCGAAAAATTCTGCTCTTGGCGGGAGGGAACATCGTTTCTGTAGATACAAGTCTAGAAGTGTCCTTGTACTGTTGTTTCTTCACAAAAGCATGGTCACGTTACAAAAGTGGACGGTTACATGCGTAATGAAGGAAGAAACAGCTGTCTCTGCTGTCACGGTGCGATATTTCATGGCGGCAATGATCGAAATAACTGAGTGAGATCCCGTGGTGTAACCAAAACTAGGATATCCGCTTGATCCTAAGCAGACAGACTTGGCTTGACGGGGACGGTTGAAACTTCACGATGTACAAACACATTCATCGACATTACCCTTCTCCTTCGTCTCTCCTCAGATCTCCTGATTTGTCTCCAGAGCACCCACAGCATTTGACCGTCAAAGGATTCGGGCTCGGCGTCGCGACGGCGACGCTGCTCACTGACGTTGCGTATCACAGCCTGGAACACACAGACGCATTGCACTTCGACATTTTTCTTCAAGTCCGCACCGACGATACGTGATTGCTACTCATGACCACTCACTTGTTTTCACAGTGCCCAACAATTACTATTTACCAGACGACACCTAATTTTTCTCCCGACTAAAGCCAAGTTGCTTTAGCAACCTTAAGGGCCGGGACTGCCCACCGTGAGGACGCTCGACAACTAGTATCCATTGAGTATATGACAATTTTGGCTTCAGATTTCATCCTTCAGATTGAAATTCGGCCTTGAGGTCAACATTGTATCCTTTAAAGCAAAGCCTCCAAAGAGAAAACTTTTGTTCAAAGAAGAACTGGGACAATTCAAAAAAATGCCACGCTCCAAAATCACTCACTTTTTCGATCTTCTTTTCGTCTATCTCGTTTTGAGCCGTCGGCAGCCATATCTTGACCTCGTCGTCAAGTCCTGACGTTGCCAAGTATGGGAGGTTGGGATGAGGCTCCAAGACATTGACCTTTGAGAAGAGCGACGGTGCATTAACGTGCCAAGGATTTACAACGCCCCATTCATACCACTCCACTCTCGTCGCCCTTGAACATATTGACAATGGCCTCGGTCTCCTTGCTCCAGAGGAATACGTTGCCACAGTCCGACCCAGAGACGACGAACTCACTGCTAGGGCCGTAGAAGTTGACTCCTTTTACTAAAAAAAACAAAAAAAATAGATAAGATCAAGGATAATTGCTCTGTAGCAGTAACTACGGAATTTCTCCTACCACTGGTAATTACCTGTGGCATTATTTCTGTGCCCCTGGTAATGCTTGACGAAGTCTGCGCCGTCCGAGTGATCCGTATTAAACAGATAGATGTCGTCGTCATTGTAGGAGCCGATGACCTCACTACCATCGTGGCTGAACACGGCGCACGTTACGTGAGAGTTCGTATTCGCACTGAGCTGCAATAAAGACTCGTGTGCAACCAATAACATTGTAGCAAGTGTGACGCACTCACCATGTGTTGAGGACAGTACTTTTTGAGCGGCTTGGCCTCCTCCATTGAGACGTATCTGCGGTCGAAGAGCCGGACAAAGTGGTCCCTTCCAGACGTGCAAAACATGTTTGAGTTTACAGGGTTGGCGTCGATGCTGTAGATTGCAACCTTTCGCTCTCCGTCGCGATGAACCAGTAACTTGTTAGGCCTAGGACAGCATGTTTATAAGAGCAATTTGAAAGAAAATGCTCATCATCAATCATAGCAGTAGCTTCACCTTGACTGTCGGACGTCCAGGGACAAGACGAGGCCGTCCTCCCCACCGCTGAGGAAGCTGTGAGGGCTGTCTGGCAAGAGAGCGAGCTTATTGGCCGGGCCGCGGTGGCTCGCCAGCTTACGGGTGGACTTGAACTCGCACCCGCTGCTTAGCTCGGCTAAACGAACCTATAAACGGCGAAAAACTCTCCTACTGCAATGTCATGTTTAGGACGCTGCAAGAAAAGTCAGCTCTAAGGCATTTTATATCCTACTTTGCATAAGAGAGCTCCAAAGTCGTATCATTTGTTGATTCAGAGCTTCCTACATACACAGTACAATATTGTAAGCAGCGAAGTGTACTGCAAAGTGCAGTCAGGACTGCTCACCTGCCCATCCCTGCTGGTGGAAACGATGTGAGTGTCTCCTGAGAACGGCAAGAACTTGGCTTGAAAGACGTTTGCCTTGTGGCCGGAGTCGAAACCGACCCGCCTTTTTCCGTCTGCCCAATCCCAAACGATAACGTCGAGGTCGTCCGATCCTGACGCCAAGAGACTCCCTGAGCGGTTGAAGTGAAGGGTGTTTACGCACCCCGTGTGACCGATGAGCTTCCGCTCGAGGCTCAAGCGAGACACGAGATTGGCGCTGCGCATCCGGTCCAGCACGAAGCGCCGGTGGAAGGCGGCGCTCGGTGCCATCTCTCTGAAACGGAAGGAGGCACTGTTAAGCAGGTCGTGCTTCGGGTATGGCCTCAGTCACAATGATATGCGTGACGCCTGAGTATAAAAGCATACTTTTTTATCTTTTTACGTGGACAAACACAGCGGGCAGTGGGCACATGGCAACATTCCTACCTCAGCCACTACTGTTCAGGATCACTGACGGCTATGTCGTGTTGCACTATGAAATCAGTTTAATCTTACCGCTTGATTATGTCCCGAAGCATGTCTGTGCGGCATCGATGCTTTTCCTTGGACAGAACCTCAGGTCTCGGCTCGTCAGTGGCGGCAGCGCCGCCTCTCACTGGCCCGTCATCTGTCTCGTTAGCGTCTTCATTTTCATCGTCCTCGGACCAGCGCATTCCAAAGGAGGACGGTGACGACGTTGAAGAAGACGATGACGTAGTTGTTGTTGACGAAGAATCTGTGCTAACGTGTCTGGAAGAAATAAGGCGATAATTCCAACAGACCAAGGACTGAGCTCTTCACTTGATTTCACCGTCTGATTTTTGATCTCCTGCGTCCACCTGCAGTTGAAGTTCCAGCTTCATCTTGCTCCATAGGAGATGTGGCTTGGTGAGGGTCAAATTCCTCCTTTGACGATGAACTGCTAGAGTCGATGCGCCGGCGGCGGAGCCGAAGTCGATTACGGCCCTCCGAAGCTACATCATCGTCTGTTGGTTTCGAATCAGCCGCCGCGGCGGATTTTGATCTCGAAGAACCCCCGGCGGTTTCAGTTAAGTTGTCTACCACAGTCGCGGCAGTGTTTTGATCTTCCATGGGCTCGCCGGCGAGCTTTGCATTAACCGAAGCCAATCGTGACCAGACTTTGTCGCTCATGTCTTTTTTAGCCACGATGCACGAAGATTTTGAAATGATTTGGTTATCTGCCTGGACCTTTACATTGTTGGCAGTTTCTTCGCAAAGCGAATCTCCACTGTCATCTGGATTTTCTTTTGTTGTCCTGTCATCGGTTGTGACCTCATTGACCGCAGCATGATTTTCCCCGGTGAAGGCGGCCGTCTTGATGGATGAGGCGTCTCCAACGTCATTTTTCTCCTTTTCGTCAGTAACGACTTGATGTGCCTCTTTGGAACAATTCTCGTCTCCGCCTTCGTCATATACCACGACCTCTGCGACGACGTCGTGGTTCCTCGCGCATTCTTCCTCATCGCCACCTCCTTCACCAGCGATGATAGCGTCATCTTCGCAGACCACGTCATGGTTTTCTACGGCGGCCGCGGCCCTAACGATGTCGTTGTCATGGGTCTTGCCGCCGTCGGATTCCTTTGGCACGGCCACGACCGCCACAGATTTATCCTCTTCTTCCATGGGCCCCGTCAACCTCCCGAAGAAGTAGTTCTCGGGCCTCAGCTGGAGCCTCCTCTTATGCTAGGTGACGTCTCAACCAATCCTATTCTCCAATGCCCAATAATTGCAGGCAGCCGCAGCGGCAGCAGCAGCAGAGCAGGTCTTTCTCTCTGTACGGGCTAGGGATGAGCTCACTTTTATCAGGTATCGGCTCACGAGCCCGATGTCGAGCTTTCATATGAGTACATCGTGAGTGGAGAAATTTTATCGTTGCATTCCTCATTTTAGTTTCACCTGAGAAAGGGAATTAGGGTTAGTGTCTTTTTCGAGGTCATAACATGAAGAGGTGACTTTCTGCATTGCACGAATCTCAGGCAGCAACTTTCTTGTTTGAAAGTCAAGAAAAAAGGAGGTGCCCTAATGAGAAAAGAGGTGAGTGCAAGCATGTTCTCTTTTCAAAGGCCTGAGGCTCTAACTTGGCCTGCAGACATCCTATCTATATCCAATGTGCACAACAATGGTCATTTATTGGCCTACGTCTCATTTTACTCGACAGATAAGTGATCTTCATGGCTGCATTTAATGTGCGAGACATGATGACTTTGTGGAACTCTGCAATCTTCGATGAGTTACCCAGGTGAAGTTGAGGCTCTCATTGTTCGACCATCGCAATCTGACCAGAAAATTAAAACTACAGGTTGTGCGACCGTCTAAGCAGTGGGACCCACTGCAGCCGCCGATGACGTCATCATCATGCCCTCGCTATGAAAGGGTCTTCAGCACCTCACACACACACACACACACTTGGAATGCATCACTCATTTCTTTCATAGCTTACCCATGCGCCCTTAGACTTCAAGTACAAGGAGCAAGACTGGAATGAGAGCGTGCACTGTTTCCCAAGCATTTTCCCCCTTCTTTCTTCATGCCTCTCTCTCTCCTACTGGGGGTGCTTTGACATCACGCACTGTCCCACCAGGCCCAGCAGGCCGCCCAGGCTGCTTGGGCTGGCAAGAGGAAGGCGCAAACCCAGCGAGGCCTTGGCCTTGGGTACCTCAAAACAAGCCAGCGTCAAAAAGACTGCGCACCCCTAGTGTTCTGTTGTCGTTGTTCACAGGATTTCTGGCAATGTTTGACCAACATTCACAGCTTCTTTTACCTCCTCCACCTCAAAACAACACCGACAGGTTTGTTAGCGCTAACGGAGAAGGCAACACGATCGAATTTACCGAGCCCGACTGAACACGATTCACTTCTCATCCTAAGCATTACTCTCTGAGCTGGGCTGACTGATCAAATGTAATCTCACTACGTCACATAAGAGCTGCCAACGTATTACAGCAGCACCGAGTAGACATTAACTATGACTCGTTTGATCAAAAATCGATATAAGACTAGTTCTAGTGTCACAAAGAGGGGAAACTCATGAAGTTGGCATCAATTTGGATGGATTTATTGGGTTACGATCGACCGGTGAATAAAGAACTTCTTGAAGCCGTTCTTGCTTCCCTGGACCTTGGCGACCTTCAAGGTGTTGTACCTCACGGTCTTGGAGAGAAGGGACACGTCTCGGCCACCGTCTCGACGTCGCCGACCTGACGGAAAATAGTTCTGAAATCCTATCGGCGATCCTCTCCTTTCGTACCCGTACAACTCTTGGCGCTGGTAAAAATGTAAACAATCCCAGCAGCTGTCGAGTAAGGGCTGTATCGAGCTGAGATTTAGCGGGCCCGCCAGATTGGGGTAAGGGTCAGGCCAATTTTTAGGACCTGACAGCTTCCCGACAAAAGCGTGCGGGCCTTCCGGCCATGCCTATGGCCATGTTGTGCACACATTCCTAGTACAGTCACATTTCCACCCATTTAGTTACTTAATTCTTAGGCAAAAGTGGTACCATGATGGTTTTAGACATGCCGGAACTGGTGCGGGCCGCTCGGGCTGTGTGCTCCGGACAAGTCCAAAGTACAGCTGCCGCGTAAACAATATCAGTACTTCCAAGGACGGTTACTTCTTCAGTTACGACAGTGCCCTTCCAAGTTTGAGATGACACTCAAAAGCTACAGGTGAAGCTGTGGCCAACGAAGCATTTGTCAAGTACGTCGACCAGATCGAAACCACCTAGACAGCTTGAACTCTGGCGATGTTGATAATTGTCAGAAAGTAGTCGGATTGAGTTCGTTCAAGCAGAGCGTTAAGCAGTCATCTTGGGGGAGAAGTTTGGCCAGGATCCATTTGTGCCCATCTATCACAGACACATGAACTACCCGAGGAGCACTTGTATTTCACTGCTGGGACGGTTGAGGCGTGAATGCCTCATGGTGAATTGATTTTCACGCAGTCCCATTCGACGCACAGTTGAATGATGACGCCCCCGTAGGATAAAGAATATGAGGGCTTTGTGATTCTGTACCACTGATTCCAATCTAACGATTTTGTACGTGTTTGTACCACTGACCAAGATGTGCAAACTCTGCTACTGTACAACCATATATTATCTGATATCAACTTTTTAAAACCTTTGAGGAAGTTTTTTGCTTTTTTCCAAGGACTTGCTTGGTGGAGAATGGCCAGTAAAGGTAGCTGTTTGAAGCTGATCACCCTGGACCTCACCGGAACCGTACTAAAGTTTAGGTGACGGCAATGCGCTCCATTTGTGCATTGTAGTATTGTTACATCATCGTTAATTGCTCTTCAGAAAGCCACCTTTACAAGAGTACAAAGAGTTTGCCACTTCCAAGTACGCCCTGGATGTCTCCGAGAAGCAGATCCAGAAGGCGTTCAAGGAATCATGGGACAGGATGAACGTGGACTACCCTAACTTTGGCAGCATGTCAGGAGGCCCCAAAAAGTGGTGGACGAAGCTTGTTCACGACACCATGAAAGGTTAGCGGAGACATCCAGTTTTAACAAACATCTCATGCCTGGCCTTAAACAGATTCTTGTGGCTCTTCCTACTCCAAAGAAAAAGTGGATCTCCTCGCTGAAGATCTGTTCAAGCTGTATGCCACTCCTGATCCTTACCGTTTGTATCCAGACGCGAGTAGGTAATGGGGAAATTCTCAATGCTGAATCGGGATATGTTTACGGTACTTACTTATGAACTCCAGGTTCATTCAGACCTACCTGGAACACCGAAGTAATCCTGACTGTCTTAAAATCGGGGTCATCACCAACTTTGACCGACGAATTCACCTCATCACGGATCGTCTGGGCCTAAAGTTCGACTTCCTCATCTGCTCCGGGGACGTGGGCTGCAGCAAGCCCGATAAGAGGATCTTCCAGAAGGCAATCGAGCAGTTGTCATCGGAAGAAAAGTCAAGGTATAATAAGCAGTTGCAGTAATATGCACGAAGGATTAACCCCTGAGGCCACACATACGTATAGATTGGCTGACGTCTATCACGTGGGTGACGACCTTGAGAAGGACTATTTCGGCGCCAAGAGAGCTGGCTGGAAGGCAATTTTGCTGGACAGGGAGGGAATGTTTGACAAGTCCAAGACGACGAATGCTCCTGATGCGGAAGACGTTTGCAGAGACTTTGACGAAGCGTCCAGAAAAATGAAACTGCTGGAAGACCGGTGATAAGTCTACATACACTCATTCTTGCATATGTCTGCCTGATGACAGAATTACTGCAGATGTTCTCGTGGGTAGCCACATGCATGCGACAAATAAGAGCGTGTGGTACGGCAGGGTACTACACCCAGAGCGGCTTACTAAAAATAGCCACACTAGGGTTTGATGGGCGGGTTTTCCGGCGAAAAATTTTCTCTGGAAGTATCAGTGACTTCTTACCCTAATAAGCCCTCGCGCCTAAGTTCCTGTTCACTACGAGTTCTGCAGAAACTCTTGAAGAAGTCCATCGTCAATAAAAGCTAATACAGTGAACCTCCGTTGGTAGAGCAGCTTCAGGCGGTCGAAAAATTTCTATAATGAGCAGACTGCCTTATTAGCTGGAGCATCTCAAGAAGCGCATATATCGACTAAAAACCACCTTTATATATGTTGGCGAAGGACTTGGCTACGATTGTTTCACAGAGCCATACAAAATTGTATATGGACCTCTTCTTTTGACTTAAAAAGCTTTCTAAAATCAAGGTTGTGGGCTTGCAAGCCTTTCTAATTCATAGACATTACACTTTTGACATTGGTCTGAACCATCTTTTGCAATTTGAAGCTTCTGAACCAAATTTGAAGCACTCTATTGGGAGGAAGAATTCCTTCTTCTTTAAAACAAATTTCTAACTGGTGCTCTGCTAACGGGAGCTAGTCGAGTATCGTTAGGTACAACTGAAGGAACTACCTCGCTGAACTGGTTCTCCCCCCCCCCCCCCCCCATGCCAGCAATTGTACCGGCAATTCTTTGATGGCATTTAGCAATAGCTCAGTTTTCGAAAAATGGAACGCGTGACTTGGACAAGGTCACTCACTAGGATTGGATTGAATAGTTGCAACCTGCGTGCAAAAGTTGATTACCAAAAAAGTGCAAACTATGTGAACCCAACCATTTAGCGTATGAAAGTGGTCTTTGCGGGTTTCACCGAAGTGACATCTTCTAAGTACACAATGTATCACATGGAATGTGCATAGAGCAGGCAGAATATATAAGAAATGCGCATGCTCGCAGCTAGCGAGCAATAGTTAGCTTCGCTTCTGGAACACGAGCTTTGTTCATACGTCTCTTTGTCCTCCACATGTTGGTCCTTTTGTCGTCCCTCTTGTTGATCTTCTTTGGTCCCTTTATATTCCCCTCCCCCCTTCTGGGTCGCATCGTATAGCACTTGTAGGGTTAGTATGTATTCTGTCACAGCACTCGTCTGCTCCTTGCGTATGACACTAGGCCCAACTGGGCAAAGGCCTTGTCGCTGGTGGCGTTTGCCTGGACGTGGGGGTCCGAGTTTTCCTCGATATAGGACTCGTCACCCGTACTCTTCAGCCGAATGGACGGCAGCGA
>JAAUXU010076209.1_pt1 | contig 26834 bp, 26 predicted proteins | sample 7278151 | NCBI WGS metagenome assembly JAAUXU01 (sample SAMN14350113, study PRJNA611818) | marine sediment metagenome | isolation source: surface marine sediment (1.8m) | place: French Polynesia: Moorea | collected 2018-08
CTATCAGAAGCAGGCGCTTAGTGAAGCGTTGGCCGTCAAGACGTAAAGGAACCAGGGAAAACGTTTAAAAACTCTGAACACTTTGAGCATGCGGGAAAAGACTCATGACCTGTGATGGGAGAAGAAACAGCCGTTTTCGACTTCAATACGGTACTACCTACACGTGCTTATACAAGTTGTGCACTGAGAACTCCACTTGTGTACTCTACCGATACATGTATAAAATACGGACTTTACCAGGAAGGCAGATTAAGCAAAGAAGTGTTAGGAAACATTGCGGCTTCTAAAATTGAGTAAGAAATCGTGATCATCGTCACGTTCTATTTTGGCTGCTTTATAAGTGACTATTTTTTTTTAACACTTTGTTCTCTTTTCCATTTGCGGGCTGCTTCTGTTTGTCTGCTACTAGAACATAGGTCTCCGTTTTGTCCTTGACAATACAAAGGAAATAAAAGTATACATTTTAATTTCTTGTATTAAGTTACCTTTTGGAATAAGGATGCGCCATCCTATACAACAGGCTATTTTATTTTAGATCCATCCTGCTATGTTTTTGCCCGTGCTAACTGACTTCCCCCTAGGGTCGAATTTGGGACGATCCTCCGGAACTAGAGCAGCCGGTTTAGATTCTTTAAGATCCCCTTTGGGCCTTGGTGTAGATCCTCTCCTGACCTTTGGGTCAGGTTTATCAGATGCAACTTGTTTCTCTGCTCCGACTCTTGTGGTGTCAACAGCACTCGGCAGATCTGACTTTAGTTCCCTCGTGGGAGTCTTACGTTCCTCTTCTCTGCTTGGTGTCGCAGGCTCGGACTTGGCCACGTCGAGATTCTCTGATACGTCAACAGTCTTTGGTGTCAGGGATGATGCTGGCAAATGTCCCTGTTTCTCTTCCTCTGCCTTCACGAACGTCGTAGGCACCGCTTGTTCAGGTGTCTCCTTACTTATTGTATCTGTGGCCAAATTCTGTGCTTGGGCATTGGTATCGCCGAGATTATTTGGCCGTTTTTTCTCCTCTGCCACATTGGCAGTTACCTCCTTGACTGCTTCTCTTGGCTTCTCTTCCGTTAGGACTCTGTCCGGTTTCTTCGGAGGTTGGCCTTCAACCTTGGTCTCATCTTCGATTTTGACGACCGTCTTTTGAGGCGGTAGCTCAATCTGCACGGCTTCATCAGTGTCGTTGTCGTCATTTTCTGGCACTCTGTAAATAAGACTGATTTCTAGATTGTACTTCCAGCACTCAGGTCCAGTTAAATTTCGATGTTATGATATTACTCGGGTAGCGGCAAGTTCCGGTACGTCATAAGGTTGAGACTTGCCTTTATGAAGATTTAAGCTTGGTCAGCAAGAAAATAATTGTAACTTTGAGATTTGACTGCACTTACAGCGTATTGATGGTGGCGCGCACTAAGATTTTTGACAAAGGTATCACTGCATCATTTTTTGAGGACCGCGGTGCTCACGTACCTATCAGTCGACGGCTCCCTGATGTTCTGTAACTTCCCCTTGAACTTGGCATAAGCCAGCCGTGTGATGGGCGTGTAATCGCGGAGCAGTGGGTTGTACGAGACCAACTGATCGGTGTTGAGCTCCAGCAGGGTTCTCTCAATGTCCTCTCGTGTGTTACCTGTGTGATCAAAATGGTCGTGCGTAAATCCTACTGCATCTGTACATAAGATATAGCATGTGCAGTAGGTACGAATGTGCACTCGTACAGTGTAAGTCGTGAAAGTGTCGACCGTACGAACCTGGGAGGAGGCAAGGTATGGGTGAGCAAGGTCATACGATAGAGCAAGTGAAATAACATCAGGACGAAAAGCTACGTCTCACGTTGGTGGTTGTAACAAATGGTCTATAGGTATTTACGCCATCCCGAATGAGGTTGCATCGAGATAACATCGAGATTGCACTCGTTCCAGTGCTGTTGAAGGCCGTACCGCGACAACAAACAGTGGTGTGCGGATACGCATACGTACACTTGTCTCCAAAAGTATTTGAACACCCGTCAGAGGGACGAAAGTATCGAAATGTCATGCGTTTTTGGAAGCACTTTCAAATTTTTTTGAGAAACCCCCTCCAGACCTCATACACACACCCTGTGGCTCCGCCACCGCCCACCTGCCGCCATTGTGGCAGCAAGTCCCTTTTTGGGGGTGGGCATAAGTATTCGAACACTTTTTCCTGCTGCTGTAACTTCCTTAATATTGCAGCTACATGAACTGTATTTACATCATTGGAAGGCTAAAAATCTCAGCCGTTGAACTTACTATATTCATTTTCAGAGAAATTGCATATGAAAGGCAGTGCTGGCCATTTTGTCAATGCAGTTAACTTGTCTATTGTACTGCACGAAAAGCTCCATCCATATTGAAGCTACACAAACTATACTTACATCGTTGGAAAGTTTGAAGACTTATCAGTTGAACTTTTCACTTTACTTTGGATGGAATTGCATATTAAAGGCAGCACTGGCAATGAACCAAAAAAATTACTGCATACGCTCACTTCTCCACTACAGAGCTGGTGTTCAAATACTTTTGGAGGCAAGTGTATATGTGGTAAGAGCAGTAAATTCATCACCTCTTGCAAGCAAGGATCTCTTGACAGATTCCTCCCTCTTTTTCAAAGACGTCTCAGTTTTTCCAATGGGATCTATCTTAACAGAGCTCTGGCGAACCTTGAAGAAAGAAAGTTGCGTCCACTTCTACTCATGACTTGATCATTTGAAAAGAAACCTTCGCGTTCCAATCTTGCTTTTCCTTCTTTTGCATCACTGCCTTGGCCATCTTTCTGAACATGTCCTAGGAAGCAGGTAAAACTGTAGCATCAAAGGATGTGGTCTTTCTGAGGTCATTCTTACTTTGTTCTTTGAAAGTCCAGTAGAGGCTGAAAAGATGTTTTCCATCACTCCTTCAATCTTGGTTATTTGGAAGCCTTTCTGAATCATTCTCTCCTACACCAGGAGAAGAGATGGATCGATCATAATCATCAGTCTACATGTTATTGTCTCATATTGCTACACGCATTATTTTAAGTCTTAACCTCTTACCAAGTCCTTGGACTTTCTGCCCATGATATTGGACTCTTTCACTTGAGGAGTCTTCATGTCATTCATCTTCAGAATGTTGATCAGTTCGTATCTGAAGGTTCTGATGTCTTGTCGAACCTGTAAGAAGCATGTGTTTGTGAGAAGTCAGAAATTTCTTTTTTAAATCAAATCGTGTCAAATTTTCAGCCATCACTTGGCATGGAAAAAATATCGTACTTTCTCTTATATAATCACCCCACTTTTCACCATTTTTGGCGTGGACTTCTATTCTGTTGCTTTAAAGTACAGCCAAAAATATTGAGTCCTATAAGTTTTTACGCTACACTTACCTATAGACCAGTGAAAGTAAAAACTATTAAAGAAACATATTTCCTTACTCACTTTAGCATGCATCAGTAAAATTTCACATTGTATTCCTCAGTAACGCAATGGGAAATCTTTGTTTTCCCCGATCTGACAAAGTGCAACACCGTCAATCCTGCAGCCGAGAAGTGCTTGTTAGATTATTGGAAGGCCTGAAGCATTTGTAGTTGAAGCTATTTACTTCACTTTAGGTAAAATTGCATATTTAAGGCACTGCCAGCACATTTGCCTATGTCATGTAGATGTTCTGCGCCAGGACCAGGACCTCCCATAAAAAGTTTAACTTTGCTAATGGGGCAGCTGCAGAAAAGCTCTTTACCTCATTGGAAAGCTCGAGGCATTAGCAGTCAAAGTTGTTTACCTCACTTTGGACAACATTGCATGTTTGAGGCAGCATCAACGATTAACGAAGGCAAAAAAATGACCACATACAAGTGATTCGTCACAACAGAGAAAGGGGTTCAATGCTTTTGTCCCTGGCTGTATTTCTAATCTGATCTGAGCCACGGACAACCAGTGTGAGCACTCATTGCCCTTCACGGACAAGTGCTTTGACTCATTTACCTCATTTATGTCATCTTCTGTTATATTGAAATCTTGGGACTTGCGCTGCTCATCTGTAATATAGCGACGAACCAAACAACGAACCACACTGGAAAAAAGAGACTGTATTCATTGCACATCAAGAATGAGTCTTCAGCAGATGAAAATGATTGTTTAGAGGAACAAAACTATCGTTTGAAAGATCAAAATTATTGTATAGTGGATCGAAACTACTGTCTGCGGGTTCAAAACTCATGAATTGTCCATCCAACTACATTTTGCAGGGGTGGCATTAAGTCTCTTTGAATCTACCATGAAAAGATTAGGGAGCAATTATCCATTGTGATACACACTTTTATGCAAAACAAAAGCACAACAAATGATGCATTTTGATGTGAAACAAATTTTTTTCACTAAATTTCTAGCTGTGGGTATATGGTGCATGCAATCTCATTCAGAAATCTATACAACAGGTTAAGTTTTCCCTGTGACATCATTTTGTAGCACCCGAAAACAAATGTGCGCATATACTGATGACTACATTGTGATTCTAACCCATAGTATCGATTGTCAGCCTTTCTCTGCTCCTCAAGTTCATCCTCCATCTCTTTAGCTTTGTTCTTTTTCCCGCAACAACATCCCAGCAACCTCAAAATGCCTCTTGGAGTGGGAATGAGGTTCAAAGGTGGAGCAACAGTGTGGCCTTGGTTGAAGTATGATGTCCAAAGCTTACCTAGAAGAATAGATTAATCTTGCCAAATCTTGCCAATCAATCTTGCTCATTTGGATTCAGGTAGAAGCCGTTGCTTTGATGTACTAACTTCGTGCGAACTTCCACTCCATGTCTGACCGCTCAGAGATGTTGGTATAGGAATTGCTCATCATTGCAATGAGCATGTTCAGGAGAACGATGATGTTGCACACAGAGTAACTGCCAAACATTAGGAGGCCCCAAAATCTAGAAAAGGCAAGATTGTGATCAATGCTTATCATTTATGTACAGTTATCAAAAGCAAATCTTGTGCCTCTCTAAACAGATTCAAAAGTCAAGAAAAAAGTTTCTTGTCGGAAGAAAAGCAAAATTCCACTTTAGATATGGAGAATATTTGTCTTGCAAATAATGTTCGTTCTGGCCTGCAATATGGCCATCATTTTCAGCAAAGACAACCTCCACATAGTGTCTGAAGAGATATGTGCATCATTGCCCTCCAGCATGTAGGCTGAGCTAAAGGTTTCTTCCCCTCCACATCCCACGATGCTGAAATAAAGGTGATTGAGGTCTGGACTCTGTGGAGGTCATAGGTCATTGCCCAGAACTGAGCTAGAAACTTTCTTTGACCCATTTGGGCATACTTGCCCTTACTAGGGTCAGCTCAGGATCCTGCTGCTACATGTACGCGGTCTCATTGAAGTCTGCCTCAATCCATAGCTTCTCATCTTGCTCCAGGACATCTAGGTAACCCTTGGTATTGACTTTAAGGGCCTTTTTATTGAAGGCGAATCTTCTTGCTCTTGGAGATGACAAGTCTGAGGACCATGATGTGGACGGGAAACTTGGATCAGTGGATTAATGAGGGTGCCCCCACAGACCCAGCAATGAAAAGTTCTCTGCTGTGATTTTGCACTGGTTGAACGTCAAGACTTGTCGTCAGAAGTGTTTCTGATGATCAAGCTCTCTATCTTGACCCGACCAATAAGCTTTTTGTCATTGAAAGATCCCATCGACAGGGCATACAGCTCTTCAGCGTTGAGAACTTCATGCATTTGGAGGTGGTTCAAGATTTTGTTCTTGTCGGTGTTGAGTATGATGCCACCACTTGCTTCCTTCCTCTTGATGTGTCTTGTAGGGCTCATGACATACTGGGCTGTTCGGAGAGGGACATTGACGATCTGCTTTTGTGGAATGGTGTGCAGTGTAGAGGTCAGTGATGCAAAAAATTTTACTCAAATTTTGCCGACAGTAGGGATGGAAGTTTTTGCTGTAATGTGACTAAATATGCCCGTTTTGCGTCAGTTTAGTGGATCTACCTCCGGTTGTTTGTTTTTTGTCTAGGTTGCCTTTTATGCACAGGCACAAGATTTGTTTTTAGAGATAAATACAGGGCTTTTGGGCGAATCACTATCATGGCTATGAGAATTGTGCTTGGCAAAAATAATGTTGAACTTCATGTGCGTGCCTTTTATGCCGAGTTCATAATATCCACTTAGGTTGAGTCATTGGACAAACTATCTTAAATTGTACAAACCTCGTGAACTCTTTGATTCCCTTCAACTCAAAGTCTCCCAGTTCTACCAGTCCGAAGCTTGCCCAAAAAAGTGACTGGGAGGTCTCCCAGAGATTGGCAAATCTTCTCCACATGACGCAAGAGTCGCCATAATTCTGTTCCAAATAGATATTGAAAAAATGAATCACTTAGCAGATCCAGAGTGTAGTGGGAGTGCTCATACACCTTGCATTTTAGCAAATCTTACAATTTATTCACTAAGAAGGGTTGACAAAAATATAGGGTGGGGTTCTTGTCCAACTTCCTTTTTGAAAGATAGTGGAGCAGGGTCAATGAATTGTGGAAGACCTGTTTGTTGGCTATGTATGATGAAATTAGAACTTATTCAAAAATATAATAATAAAGCATATCTCAGTTCTCTGAATGGAAAAGCAGCCTCCTAACTACACATTCTTCCTCACGATGTGTTTCAGCAAGGTCGAACCAGAAAGTGAAAAAACTATTCCGAGAGGCTTCTTCAGAAGGTGCTACTGAGGACAGATGGCTTGATGGTGAACAGGCAGTTCAGCATCAAGATGCTCCTAAACTGTTGAAGTGATCTTCTTTACAGGAGTTCGGTTCAATCACCTCTTAATCTGTTTGACTACAACAAGGTTTGACCATTTTTGCTACAATAACTTTTCTGGTTGTATATATGTCTTTTTTACTCAATTCATGTTTTCTCCTCATTCACCGTGAGCTTCAAAATGAAGCAGTATAGAGCCAAAAAGTGTATGGCGACTTCTGTTGCCCAACTAATAAAAGAATGTCACCTCAAAGTCTGGAAGTCCTCCAGGCAAGCTGTAGCACTGTTGCTTCTCCAGATCGGCATAATACCTATTTTTAGTGAGAAGAAGTCATAGTTTATTAACACGTAACGTGAGTGGCATCAATAATATCGGCAATATTTTTACCATAAGAGCTGATTCAGTCCACAGCCGAACGAGAAGAGCACGAGAACGTAAAGGACTAGCCACTTGGCAATGTCAATGACCATCTTGCCAAGCGACACCTGCAGGGGTCCAAGGTAAGGATTAATGCTGAAGATGTGGATCACCTTGAGAAATGAGGAGATCATGCCAGCACCAAACATTCCTATAAATTGGACAAGATTAGCTACAATTTCTATGTCATCAGCCTGTGATACCTTATCACCTTCAGCGAGTAAGTGAGGGTCAAACGACTTCCATTGCTCTCTGGGTATCCAGATCTCGTCGGGTGCCTTCCCTTGCCACACTTCCCTCTGCACCAAGAACCAGGACAGGGCCCTCAACCCGATCCAGTTAAGGAAGGCGCCGTAACTGTACTAGAAATATGAATGAAGCGGGCTCTTGTGTTAAGTGATCAGCTGCTTGCCTCATTAAGTCTGCCAAATTCCACATATCGGATAGGTACTCCATAAGACCATCTTTGAAGACATCTTTGATCTCCTTGACGATGAGGGCTTGTACCCACATGATCACCGTCATCTCGATCATCGTTGGTAGTGAACCTCGCTCATGAGCTTGCCAAATGGCCTTCTTTTCTGCCAACCACTCAGTTCCAGGAATCAGAGTAACTGAGGAGGGTAGAAACCATTTATTACATAAATTCCTTTCTCTAAACGTCGTACCACTTTTTGTGTGTTTCTCCGATCAAAATTGACATGTGGTGACTATTGCAGTGGTATTAGAGAGTTCACTCACCAATCAAATCTATAGCAATATATTCCACTCTCTGTGACGCGAGTGTGAGGAGGAACAGGAAGAACATGTAGGAAGCCGAATTGCTGATGAACTTGACAAAAGGCTTCTTGGCGAAGTTGCCCAGCTTTGAGTTGGGGGCCACTATATAGGCCATTGAATACGCAGGGAACATGACGGCTTGCTTAAAAACCGTCAAGGCCTAAAACAGTGTATGTCATGAGTCTCATCTGCTGCAGGCAAGTACTTCCTCACATAACCTGTTTAACGATGTGAAGTCTCCTAAATCCCGGCAAACCCTCGTACCAGATGGCAGCCAAGAGCTGCTGCACGCTCGGGTGGGTGACGAATTTCTTCTGGTTCGCCTCTATGGCCAACTTTAGGCGTTCTAGAGTCTGAAACTCACCTAAAGAAAAGAAAAGCTCGGGGGCAAGAAAGTCAGGTAAGTGCACACATACGAGTACGGGCATGGGCAAGAATGATCGCTGTAGGTATGAAAGGTATGACATATTCAGAGTTGAACGTCTGCTCTCGTGGACGTTCCAATGTCATCTGGTTCTGTTGTAACCAGTGTATGAGGTTTGAGGTGCTTTCCCCACCTGGCTTCCAAGGCCTTCCGTCTGGGTTGTGATTAAGTAAAATCTCCAATTCGTAGCTGGTCCTAGCGTGATCGATGAGTCCTGTTGCTAGATTCTGCACCTGTTTGCGCAGGCTGGTAAAATCCTCGCGGAACTGAGACTCCACCATGCTCAGACGCTTCAGCTCGTTGCTCAGCTCAAACGCTGGGAGAGTTTTATATGTATCGCAACTAGGTGGGCTTTCATGAGTGGCCATCTTTACCTGTAAGAATGGGATCTTTGCTGCTGAGAGCTATAAGCGAGGGACTGGCCAGCGCCTTGTAAGCGTTGATCCGCGACAAGGAGAACCTGGGGATGAGTGGGGTCAGTCGAGATGACTGCGTGCTTGCCCATCCTATGCCTCTACCTGAGCGAATCGCTGCTGCTCTCCTCCACGCACTCGTCGCAACTGCACTTCACGTCGTGAGGCATCGGGATCGTGGCTCCCCGGTCGAGTAGCATCTTCAAGATCTCGTAGTTATTGCGTTGGGCTAAAAATATTCTCGTTGCAACATCAATACACTACGTGAACACTCCACCGACTCAGATTATCATGAAGTCTGGTGGACGAGACACGATTGACTTGTCATCGTTGCAGTAAAGGTAACTATCCGCGTGCAGGTGAGGATGTGTGTGTGCAAATCAAAGACGAGGCAGACCCCAACGGAGATTCGTGCCTCCTTGCCTGCCAAAATGAGCGGAGTGATGTCCGACGTGAAGTTTGCAGTAACTTGATCTACGGCCTCCCAGGAGTACGTAGTTCCCGGCTTGTGGTGATCCTCCTCAAAGCGAAGGAGGCATTCGACGCCATCCACGTAGTCCTCACGAATAGCGACAAGCAGCGAATCCTAGTTTGATACGGCTCTTTTTCTTCAAGTCATGTACGTACTACGTAGTACGGATGGGTACAAGACATTAATTACTCTAACCTTGAGCTCAATGCCTGCCTCCAGCAGAAACTGAATCATCTCGATGTTTTCGTTCTCTATGGCAATGACGATGGCGTTTCTGCCCAACGGGTCGACGCAGTTGAGGTCGAACAGTTGCTTCTTCTTGCAAAGCGCGGTCACGATTTTTTTCACGTACGCCACGTCGCCCTTCTCCACGTTCAACAGAAAGACCTGAGACGCATGAGAGTATGCACAATAAGCGTGAACAACATGCGTGCTGGAGGAAGGTACGCTATCATGTTGGAGAAGGCAGCCATCATGGTTTTCGACAGCTCCCCAGTACACTGAAGCGTCAGAGCAGCTAGAACACTTGTCACAACGGATTCTGTGATAAGCATGCTTAACTGTTTGTGCAAAAATGTCCGCTAAGACTTAATATTTTCAGCTAAAGTCTTCAGGCTATGGCAGGGGTAGTTGCGACAACGGGCTTAAGAATGACCCTCGTTGGGACTGATGTGCTGGCAGAAACAGTGATCCTGTCAAGACGAGAGACCATCAGCCCAACCAGCACCAAATAATGCCATTGTTCCAGTATTGTCGGAGAAGAACACTGGGACTATCGAGCTTTAGCTCCAAGGAAATGGACTCGCTCGGGCACCTGAGTAGCAGCATCTCCAAACTGTCCCAAAGAAGGCTACCAACGTGGGCGGATTATTGACCCCCGATCTCTTTTTTTTCTCTAGCAGTAGCATTTTGTTGGTCCAATAGGGAGTACACTTTCTTGGACTCAGGTGATGCCCTTACCTTTTCGTCCGGGGTGAGAATTTTCTGCTCAGGGTTCACGGTCTCGAACTCCTCGCAGTTGAGTCTTGTGGAGCGCCTGCGAATAGCAGGGAGATCAGGGTCGGGACCGACCCTCTTAGTATTGTTGTCCATTGCCATCAGGTAATGAAGTCCCTGAAGGTACAATACGACTGAAAGTGTCCTTCCCAGCTGCAGATGTCACTACGGACAAGGAACTAAGCATTAAAATAAAGCTCACATTCATCCGTCATTTACAGGGTGCAGCTTTGGTTTCGCTTGAAATCATCTTTTCGTGTGTTTCAAGAGTTGCAGTGTATTTTTGGACTAAACAACTCGGTGTTCACAACCTTTCTCCACGAGGGGCTTCCTTCTTTTGGCCCTGCTGCATATTCCGAAGCCAAGTACGTCCACCAAACTTTATTTCTTCGCGGCTTCGCACGTCTTATCAGGTCATGTCTACCAGACAGTCATTCTACAACACGTTCTTTATGTAGCAGTGCTGTTAGCGTATTTAGTGTATAAGAGTATAAAGTAGAATACAGGGAAAGCGATTGCTAATCCACATTCAATGGACGTTGTTTTGAAGCATATTCTTGATGTCGCTGAGATCTCCGCCAAGCTTTTGGGTGAGTCGATCCTTCCTTCTCCTCAGTTGTCTTCCCTCCTCCAAAAGAGTCTCCTTAAGCAACGAAGCTTCGTCCTGGGTGACCCCGACGAATAAGCCTCCACCCGCGGCCAGACGGGCCATTTTGGTCTGGAATTCGGCAACCTCGGCCACTGCCTACGAACGAGATCAGTAACATATGTATAGTGCAAATGAAGAAAAAGCGACAGCATGAAGCAAACTGAGGGTCTTCTAAGTAGAAGAAACAAGCTGGCAGGTATTTACCGTTGATTACGTCTTAATTTTCCCCATGTAGCATTGTTCTAAAGATTTTCCAAGTTTCAATGACTCCCCCAGCCCATGATGCATGTACGAACAGTGCAACAACAGAGTTAGCGCGGATGTACCGCAAGCTAGGTAGTATTTAAGTATGCAACGATGTACAAGGGGGCAAAAAAAAGATACAAAATTGCCTTCTGCAGCTTGTCCACCATGACTGAGATCCTTTTGACTTCGGCTCGTTTGGCATTAGCGTGCTTGACAGAGATGAGCTTGCGCTTCTTGTGGAGCATTCTGAGCAAATCATCCCTCTCCTGACGAAGGCCTGATAGACGTCTCTGCTCCAGATTGCCAACTTCGGCAAGGGTCTCTTTCAATTTTCCTGAATCCTCCTAAAAGGCAATATACGAAGTGGTCATCATATTAATGTTTTACCTAAAAGCACAGTAATATTTAACTGTACTTAAGTTCCATGAGAGAAAAAGAATTCTTCGTCAGCTTGGCATATTAACCTTAGTACAAATTAGGGTTCAGTTGAGCCAAAGTACGAAGCTAAAGAGATGGAGGATGAACTTGAGGAGCAGAGAAAGGCTGACAATCGATACTATGGGTTAGAATCACAATGGATTCAGCAGTACATGTTCACATTTATTTTCGGGTGCTCCAAAATGATGTCACAAGGGAAGCTTAACCTGTTGTATAGATTTCTGAATGAGATTGGATGCGCCCTGAATCCCAAAGCTACAAATTTAGTGAAAATTACTTTCCACATGTCAAGTTGCAGCACTGTGATCAAATGAAACTAAAGTGTGTTCAACTTTTTACTGAACTTATGCAATCTTTATTGCCCAAAAGAGGGACAAAAAAATTCTTTTTTCAAAACCTTTGACTGAACTTGCACCACTGGGCATCAGTAAAGAACCTGAGGGAGGCCTTTCGGAGGATGAACTTCAGGAGTCATTCAGGTAACTCTGACTCCTTGCGCACACACGACTGAGTGAAAAGTGTTTTCCAGCTACGATAGTGGTTAATGACGGAAAATGCCCTTTGTATTCATTTTCAGCAAGATGCTTACCATTAGCTTCAGCAACTTTTTGTTGTTCTCCAGAACCTCTGCAAGTCCAGTCTTATCCCTTCTCCTCAGTTCCTGGTAAACTCTCCTTTTCTCCTCCGTAGCAGATCTGTGACCCTTGGCACTGTCATGCAGCTGGACCCACAGATTCTCCATTTTCTCTTCCAGCTGAATTTGAAGGCTCTGTCTCTCTTCAAGGCTCTGTAAGATAGGAGACACAAATGCTGCGAATATTTTTTTGGCCTTAACTTGCGACCTTTCCCGCTTGCGATGACAGCTGCCAAGCTTGAAAACTGCACGGTAGGGGGAAAAAGTGGGTGAAGTCCCCGATTCTATGGGGGATAAGATAGAGGCTGCAAGACTCATAGCCAAAATCGTAATGCTTTCATACGCCAGGTCTTCTCTCTGGCCTCAGGAGCCAATCTATCTCTGCTTAGATTACTGAAAAAAAGGAAACTGGACTTTCTTCTTGAGTTTGCTTCCTAGTCACACATTTAAAAACATGAAGGCACAAAAAGGGTCCTGCACTAAAACACTCTGTGACTAGCATCTAACCTTCTCGAACATGAGAAATCAGAGGACAGCTCGAGAAAAGCATTGGATTGACCAAACCCATAAATTCGTAGCAACCTAGACTAACTTAAATCCATGATATATCTACGACTGCATCCATGAATTCTATGAACCAGAGTCCAGACTTCATCCATGAATTCTATGAACTAGAGCCCAGACTTCATCCATGAATTCTATGAACTAGAGTCCAGACTTCATCCATGAATTCTATGAACTAGAGTCCAGACTGCATCCATGCATTCTATGAACTAGAGTCCAGACTGCATCCATGAATTCTATGAACTGAAGTGCAGACGACATCCATGAATTCTGTGATGGCGCCCTCATAGGGCCACTTCTTCGTGAAGAATATCACGCTCTCCAACGCCATCGACACCTTCATACTCTCTAAAGATCTCCCTTCTTCAGCAAAAAGCGATGTCGCCCATTCATCCCTGAGAACGTCCCATCTATCAACAACGAAGACTTCAACGATTGCTCGATGTCTGACTTGGACAACTTCTTGACGAATGACATCACAGAAAGTGTTGTTCGAGAGGAAGGAGGACTTGATGAACCGCGACAAAAACCGAGAAGAACTTGAACCAGAACACTTTGACACGAAGGTCCTGATGTCATCCCTCATGAAACACGTATGTTGGAGGGCATAAAGAAAGCAAAGTCTCCTGCTATTCAGAAACACCAAGGCCTGACTAGGACAAAGTACGACGTCACAACTGCACCACGTTTCTAGTCGGGGAAAGGTGTTTTGAACTAGCATGGACGACAGGAGGGATGCTGTTGATCCAAGAAGCTAGGAACGTAACAGGAAATGCGTCTTCCACCTCCCCAACATCCGATTGGCATCAGTGGTGAATTGAAATTTGTCGAGGAAATGTGGACGAACAGATCTTACTTTGCTGTCAAGATTTCGGATAAGATTCTGGTCTGCAGAGGCACTGAAAGCTTTCTCTTAGCAAGACTGAGACTTTTTGTATCAAAGCAAAGTCATGGACGGAGTTGCATATCATTTCCAGGGCCAAAGTTGACGTCAGTGCCGTAGCACTGACTGGGCTCCCAAATTCTGCATTTTTTTGCAATATCAATTCCGTGGCCTTTCTCCATGTTATCCGGAATAATATTCGCCTTATTATATCCAGAATTGACCTCGCTCTTGTCACTTTTAAGGTCGAAATAGAAATTTTGAACATTTGACAAATCTAACTTGGTCAGTGAAATGTTCTCTAACATAGGTTGTCCGGGTTTTAAGCTGAACCCGTTACAAGCTGTTCCGTCCTTTCAATCATTTTTAGTTGATTAAAAATCAATAAAGGGGTTTCAACTAAACCTTAAGACTGAAACAAGGAACTTGACCAGGGTGGACACTGACGCAAGACCAAACTTCTTTTTCCTCCATGCCAAGTTTAAGGCCACAGAATTCATATTCCAAAAGTGGCTCCTCAGAAGCGTTTCTCAATGAAGTTCGGTTTCAACCGAGCGTCTGTGTTCTCTATCCGGCCTAAATATGGACTGGAACTCTGGTATCATCGTCCCCTCCTATCTTGGCACTCTTGCCTTTGGGTAGCTGACAGAGATCCAGGCCTTGACCTGCCCCAACATGCTCTTCGCCACCTGTGTTCAGTCATAACCGCGACTAAAATGTCACCTGACGCATCTGTGGTCATCGAAGGCCACCAGCTCAAAGATCACAACACGTGGATACTTAGAGCAAGTCACGTGATTATTACAGTCATCTGAGCCCCTGGTATGGATACAATTGTTGTTCTTGTTGACATGGATGTGTCTTGGGTGAACACCTCGCCTGTTAACAAGATGGGACCAATGTTTCTACACCAAAGCTTGCTCAGCAGGCCCCAACGGCACTCAACTCTCACTTCTCGTTGTGCCAATGTCACCACTTGGGACACGGGTTGGGTAAAACCTCCGTAGCTCAAGTCCTTGAGAGCCTCTGATATTATCTTGCGTGACGTCCCAAGGTCTCTTTCGAGCCCCCGGAATCCCATGCACAGTCAGGGTAAGATTGGCCTTAAACACCTCTGTCTGCACCCTGTTGTGTCCACCAGTCTCCATGTTGTAGCTGGGACCCTAAGGGTGGGCTCAGTGCTTCTCCAAGTGCTGACAAAAGTTCAAGGGTTGACGTCGAACATGCCAACAATCTTCTTGGTGGCATTGTGACCATTAAATCCCACCACAACTGTCTTCTGGAAATCATTGGTCAGCTGAAACCAAAAAAGCACTGTTTTGTTCAGTTTTAGCCCCCCCTTTACATCAAATTGAGTTCCAAACAAACAAGTTTGCCCAAGGCGTTCAATACAACCAAAGTAGACAGTATAACTTCAAGTTTGATTTAAGTTTAGGTTTGAGTGTTTCCTCAAACATAAACATAGGTCATGTACAAATTTTCACTGAAGTGGTGCATTAGGAATTGAGAGAAACATGAAGACCACTAACAAATGTCAACTGGTCTGGAGGAAAGACATTTTTGTGTCCATGTGTAGAGGATGATAAGGCAAGAACTGTGCATGAGGTCCAGAGCAATCCTGCTAAAGGAAAGTCTCCTTTCAAGAGAATAGAAAAGGAATGGGCACTGCCTAAGACATATATCACTTCCATGGCATAGAACTGATGGAATATTGTACGCCAAAGCCTGTCTGGAGATCATGGACAAGGTGACTGAGTCAGACAGCCAACAGTGCTAGGAGCGGACTTGGATAAATATATCCTCCAGAAGTCCCTAATATATTTTTAGTGAATTGTACTCTTCAGATGTTTGAGATACTGCACTATACACGTTTTTTAATGTATTTGTGTTCAGTGTATGTTCTGATATGGCACAGTTGTTACCTTATTTCGCATGTCCTCATAAACTTCAAGATGACTGCTTCTGGTTCTGTCCACGAGGTCTTTGTGCCTCTGGTTGTTGGCGATCATCACGTCCCCTAAGACGGCCAACCCCTCCTCCCCTTCCAGGGCAAGCCTCTTCCGTTCGGCCTCATTCTTTTGAGACACCCTGCGTTTTAAAGGTTGTAACAGTTAAAAATTGCCTTTATGCATGCTTCTGCGAAACTCTTCACCTGTCTGCATTAACTTCATGCCTGGCTAGGATAGCCAGCAAACGCTGATTATAGACCTCGTTCATCTTGGTGATCATTTCTACCTCGGCACGAAAAGTCTCATTGTACTGGTCTTCTTCTTCTTTAAGCTCCTGTACAAAAAATAATGCAATATTATTGAGAGCTACAGTATTCAAAGCAACTTCTTATCACTTGAAGCAGGAGCTCTATGTGAGACGCCTTCTTCGTCAGAGCTCTGTTGAAGCTCTCCGCCAACATCTTGACGTCGTTCCTGAGCTCCTCGTTCTTACACTGGCGCAATATCGTGCGCCAACGCTCGATCAACTTTGCATTGTTGAGCGAGAATGTCTTTTCTTCATGATCCAGCTTCAACTGTAGAGTAGGAAAATTTTTAAGGTGGTTACAAGAGCAAGTAATTGTACGGTATGCTATACTCTGAGGAATGCGTTGATCATGGCCTCCTTTCTGCGCTTGGCCTCTTCTTCCTCCGCCATTCTTTTCTCGAGGTACCTGGCCCTCTCCTGCTCGTTCATCTTGGCCAGTTTGCTCGTCTTCACTGAACGCTTGGTGGGCGTCGTCTGGGGCATCATGGCCGCGTCCGTCTCCAACATACTTTTCATAGCCATGATCACGACTTCCCCGAGTGAAAATCTTATCTATGGTAGGCACCGAATCTAGTGCTAGTGCGCAGCTTACGTCTTTATCGATCAGACAACACTGTCCTGAGCTGTCCGTCTGTAGTCAATGAGGTAGGAACATGCAGTCCAGATTGACACATAAAGCATTTCAATGTATTTGCGAATAGATTCTAACATTGATACAAAGATACTTGTACAACTAATATAGTTAAACGAACTAACAGTCAAAACAGAGTGATAAAGCTTCTGAGCATTCCTACGGCCGCGGTGTGCGGGGTGAGAGAGAGACTGGTGCTGCTGCTGCTGGTGCCGCCAAGAGGCAGCCAAGCAAGTCGCGTGGTGCGTGCGTGTGCAGGTAAGCGGAGAGAAGAGAAGTGGAACACCGTGGCAGTCTTCACTTTCACTTTCTTCCTTCGAGCGCAGCAGCAGCAGCAACATGTTCGCCGTTGCCTGCTCCTCCTTCACCGTCGTGTGCACACGCGCTACTATAACTCGTAGTACCTCACTCAACAACTTTACTGAATCTGTTTTGCCAGGCACGTGTGGAGCGGAGGAGGGAGTATATAACGATGCTCATGCGATGATATAAGCTATAAATATTTGGTGGGAACAACGATGTTTCTTTCATCATGATTCTCTGTGTCAGTCTCGCGATATTCGCTTATGTATAGACATGTGTTTGAGGAGGTGCGCCTTCTGGCGAAACGCCTTCGCGCAGTGTTCGCACTTGAACGGCTTCTCTCCCGTGTGAGTTCTCAGGTGCACTTTTATATTTGACTTGTTCAGAAAGCCGCGGTTACATATTTGGCAGTGGTGCATCATCTTCTTGCTCTGGTCGCCTCCTGCGCCAGCCAGCGCAGCAGCGGCAGCGGATCCAGGCGCTGCGGCGCCACCGGCGCTGGTGCCGGACACGAGTCCCAGCTTTTGGCGCATCTTATTCTGCTTGGCCTTTATCTTGGCGAGGCCGCCAAGCTCTCCTAGTCGCCGGTGCAGACTCTGGTGGTCGCCACTCGTCGTCACGTGGTTCAGCGGCGTTTGAGTGGAGTGAGGCAACGAGTCGGCGTAAGAGACTGCGTAGGAAACCGAGTTGGGCGAGTTAGGGGCGGCCGCTGCGGCCATCTTCATCAGGTCGAACGTCGAGTCCACCTTAATGATACCACTTAGGTGCAGCTGCGTGGGAGGTCCGGAAGGTGCCTGATGTGGTGAACCGCCGCAAGTGCCGCCGTGTTGTAGCCTATTCTGTAGAATGGAATAGGGCGGCGGCTGCTCACGTTGCTGCAACTGCGTCACTTTGGCGGCTGGTTGCTGCTGCGCTGACTGTGGCGGCGGGCCAGGTGTCAGGTTCCCTTGAAGAAGACTCTGTAACGTCGAGCCGGAGGGTCCACCATTTGCCACAGCCGCGGCCGCAACTGCCGCGGCGGCGGCCGCCGCCTGCTGCAGCTGGTACGGCCTATTGGGTAGGAGACTTTCCATGGACGCGTCCAGTGGCTTGATGTTCTGTGCAGTGGTCTCAATCCAAGCGTCCAGGTCCATGTCGCCATCCATGTTGGGTACGGTAGAGTCGGCGCCCATGGAGATACCGACTATTGATGCTAGGTCGTCGAACGCATCCTGACTTGCGGTAAAGTCTAGCGTCTCCAATTTGGTGATGCCGGGTGGACTAGACGATGACGACGCCGCTGATGATGTTGACGCCGTCGACGTCACGTCCGACGAAGCAAACGACGAATTAGCCGCTGTGGCGGCCACTGCCGGGGGCCCCGTCGTGCTCACCGTGGTAGGCGGCGAGGATGCATTCAGATCCGTCATCCCCTTGCTGTTGTTGTTATTAGCTAATACTGGATCGGTGCCGTTGGTGGCGGAGGTGGTGGCGGTGGTGTTGGCGGCCACCCCATAGTCGTAGGGTAACGGCTTGAGCTCGGCGAAATCCCCGCCGCTGCCGCTGCTCCCACCGCCGCTGCCGCTGGTGCCGCTGCTGCTGAGCACAATACTGTCGAAAGTATCGGACACCTCAAGCTTGATAGGGCTGTACTTGGTGGCCGAATCTGGGAACTGGTCGCAGTCCCAACCCAGCAGGTCAGATTTGTCCTCGCTCTTAATCTGAGCGGCGGCCGTTGCCTCGGCGCTGCCGCTGCCGCCGCCGCCGCCGCGGCTTGTTGATGATGATGACGTCGCCGACGAAGCATTTAGGGGAGAGGCGAACTTCTGCACTGTCGAGGAAACCTGGGCGGTCTCCAACATTCTAAAGCCAAAGCGTCTGAAATAGCAGACATAATATTCATAAAATGTGTGCCAACGCACGACGTAGCTGGCCTCAATGCCTACAGAGGCTCTATGTCAACAATCCAAGCATCATCACACACCCATAGGCCGACTTTTGGCAGGGCATCAGTCATTGACCTACAGTCGTAGGCACAGACTTCACCATCAGCGTTGACTTCTGTTCGACCACTGAGCAATCAAGTCATCATTTTCCGTTTCATTTCGTGAGCTCCAGTAAGACACGTCTACATATGAACGAACGAAACGTACGAACGTACAACAGACAAAGCACGCACGCAGCCCCACTTTTACTCTCTGCGAAATGAACTGTTTTTCCTTTGTTGCCTGGGGGCAGCAGGCAGCAGCGGTTTGAGGCCTTCCTTCCCTGCTTCACTGGGACAATCCCCTCCGTCTTCTTGCCAACTCGACATGTGTATGTACTACGTGTCTACCATACGTGCACGCAGCGGCAGCAGGAGCAGCCACAGCCACAGCAGCAAGAAGACCTAACTACCTGTTTTTTCCAGACCGTCGGCTGGCAGAAGCAGTAGTTGTCTAGGCTCTCCTCCTTCACTGGCAGCGCTCGCTATCGCTGTCGCCGTTGTGCATGATGATCAAAGTACCCTAACCTACTTATGGTTCTTTACGTACAACGTGTTGTACGTTAACTATTGCGGACGAGTCTCCGACGCTTCCAAGTACGTACGAGTGGGTGACATGAATGCGGGCACAATTTCAAGGTAATGGCAACACAACTCACGCTCAAGGAATGTTGGATGCGGTGAAAATAGGCTACATATCGTGAGCTGATAGTTTTGTCAACCCTAATTCCCTCAACGGAGAGATGAATACCAGAGTTGAGGACATCTTCCCAAGATTAGACAAGTCTTGACAACCCAAGATATTCTTCGGTTTCGTACCTTGTGGAAAGAAAGTACAGTTACATTCTGTGTGCTGCTTTTACTGCCGTGCACGCTTTTGCTGTATGATAGCTCGTACAAGTCTGTATATATTGAGGCCTTTGACATGTTTCACCAACGTAGGTACGAGTCAAGTACGTCTGCCGCGGCCCCTCTCCCACTGCAGCACCACTGCCTATAGTAATTTAACGGTCTCTCCTCTGTCCTAACAGGAGGAGCGTAAGCTTGACACCTTTGGAGAGGCCTCGTTTGGTGGCTCCTCTCAGAGAGAGAGAGAATAACTGTGCGAGTTACTGCAGTCGGCTGACGTCAAATGTTGCCTTCAAAAAGTCTGCGCTTCTAAACGTCAAAAGAATATCGGCTACATCTTTGTCGTGCACAACTCTTTGACCCCTTCTAGTGCTATTCTGACACGTTTTTCTACCTTCTCGTTCTCAGTAACGGTCCTTAACGTTGGCCTCTTGATAACTTTTCCCCATCTTCTCCTGATGTTGCCGCTATAGGAGGTTATCATTTCACAGCGTTCCACGCATCATAGACGCTCCATACATGAGTGCCCATCCACTCATACAACGAAAGTCATCATGGTCACTCCATTTAACAGTGTACATGGTTTAACTTCAGGTACTGTATACCTTTGACTCCGCTACTCGGCACGCATGTACTTTACAGTACAGTATATTCAACATTTCACTTGATGGCACCACATTTAAAACTTTATCTCTATGCATAAGGAGTCATTGGGAGACACTGATAAAAATAGCCTTTGTGCCTTGGCCAATAAGTGGAGTGGAGCCTTTTTGGGAGTACCGATCTGAACTTGTGGCTATGCACCTACTTCTACTACACAGTGACGAATGCTCGTATTTACTCCGACAATGATTCGGTGACTACTTCGACTGCACAACAATTCCCTACAACCGATTGTGGCACATGATGAATTGTTGAAAAAATCATTATTCTTATAAATTAGACTTTTTGCAGCTCATGAACTCCACAGAGAAGACAGGTGAGTCTCGGTACGCTTGCTCTTATTTGATCAACGATCAGTTTTCCGGCAATTGACAGCGCATGAATCATGCGAGTACTTTGGCTCTACACCTTTGACCATCATCACATGGAGACTTCTGGAGCAATTGCCAATGGGCAATGTCCTTATTAGAGACCGCATACAGATACAAACGTACAAGTTCAAGTTTGTGCAGTGTGATCATGCCCAGGGTTCAAAGCTTGTTGAGGCAAACGTTACTCCGCTATTTCTACCTGTGCCAGGCTCAAGACGTCCACCAAAGCTAAGGAGAGGCTCTGCTGTTGACAGACAAAAAACTCACCCGAAATAAAGTCTTGGTCCCTCCTTTTCCTCTCCGTATTGTCCAGGCCAATCACTGCTTTCTTCTCTCTTGCACTTGAGTATGTGGACGGGCCCAGGGAGAGGACTGTGCACTTGGCTTTCCCACCCCAGGCCCAAGGCGAAGCAGGCAAATTTTTACATCAAAGAGCCTGAGGATACAAATATATAGGACATTTAACTTTGCATAACATCTTACTTCACAGACAGTACATACACTAGCTCACATAGCACCCGCACACACTTGTCCTAGATTCCCGTTAGGTCTCTCTACCTGCCATGCACACTGATTTCTTTAGCTACCTTTCTCGTGGCGCCGCCGCCTCCTTTTCCAAGTTCGGGCGAATCACTGGGCCGGCAGAGGGTCGAGACCATCATGGGGTGGCCTCGCCGCAGCGGCCTCGGCATCCTCTGAGACGACCTCCTCCAATGAGCACTCATTCACCGGCACTCACACAGGCACACACAAAATGTTTACACCGGGACCGACGGAGGACGACTGAAACAGGTCCGGGAGGCTTTGGGCCGCGGCCCCTCCGCCGCTGTCGTCGTCGCCGGTCGGTCGTTGGCCTAGCACGCGCGCACGAGCTCACACACATGCACGCACTCGTATGAGTGCGCGTATACGTTGTAGGTAGTTCGGATATAGGTTGGAAGTCCGTCCCTCCTCGCCCTGTTCTCTCGCTCGCATGGTTTCATGCACGCCGGCGCACTCAAGCACGCCGGCAACAGCGGACTTGCTGCTGTTGATGGTTCAAGACACTGGAAAAGGAGGAGGAGGAGGAACAAACATTGCTGCTTCATGAAAAGTAAAACCACCTGTGCCAGCCTCTTTCTACTACCTTGGTAGGTTCTCCCTCTTCGCCAGTAACATGTCTTCTTCTTAAATGCCGGCACTGAATAAAGAATGTTGCTTTTTCCTGACTTTCCTAAGAGTGGCTGGCACTAACCAAAGATGTACGTGATTGGCCCCGTAGCAACAGGCTCGACAATCAGGATAAGGTCAATAAACTTATCAAGTCATATGCACGTGCGCGTTAGACGCAGCTATCATTCTCTTATCTATATGGAACACGTTTCTGTCGCTGACTCAAGAACTGTTTCTTGACATTTTTATCGCGGTGATTTCAACGAGCGGTGTGTAAATTTCTCCCAGTGATTCTTCTTTGGTAGATGGGGCTGTTCGTTGTCCGCCTTTGCCTTGCTGCCTACCAACAGCAGCAGCGACGGCGGCAGCTGCTTGGTTGGAGCCACCGAGAAGTGGGTCACGAGGAGGAGCGGCAGCAGCGACGGCGGCATCAGCAGCGCAGCAGTAAATGTGCCTGATGGTTCACGGAACGTTTCGTGCGAGCGAGCGAGGGAGCGAGCGAGTGAGGAAGCCTTCTAACCGTGAACTGACGCTAGTCATCGGCGTAAAAGGGGCCAAAGGGAACCAGCAACCTATTTTATTCCACGCGCAGTTAGCGGGCGATACTTAGGAGCTATTCAAAATAAACAGGAGGGTCTCGTCTCCACTGTAGCATGGCCTGGAACTACGAGATAAATTTTAATGGCCGTGATTTCAGACGGGGAAAACAACAGACAAACGGAAAGAGGCTACGATAATAATAATAATAATAGCGGGTGAGGTAGTGCGAACGCACATCCGGCGCACTCTGCGGCAGAGGCCCGGATCTGTTGCAGTAGGCCTCCCAGATCAAAAAGTATGTTGCCGAAATTTTCATTTTGAAGACGCTGGGACCAGATTCAGTCCGTGTTCGTACTGTGCTCGAGTAGCAGGTCATGTCGGACAGACGTAGTGTAGAGTAAGCCATCCACGCAAATATGGTCAAGCATGCATCGGGATGTGCACAGTACTCTAAAAAAAGCACATACACAATAGTAGGAGTACAACATCGTACGTAGGTGGGTGCAGGGGAAAGGCATAGAGATTTAGAACTACGTGCGCTCGCTGCCACTGACAACGTGATCACAATTCTTGGTATGCGTTCAGCTATATTCGTGGACGCATGCAAGCACTTGAGCTCTTCCACGTGACAATGGAGGTTTGGCTATTTCGGCCTTTTCTTTCCGCTCGTCACTGAGTAGCCATTTTTGCTGCTAGAGGTCGCTACTTGGGAGCTCCGGCGCCACCACTTCTTTCTTTGCTGCTCGCCAGCGACACCTGAGAGCAAAGTGCAGAACCAGTGGGATGCATTGGAAAGTTTGTGTGCTAACCTTGTGCCTAGTGCACGTACAGACCCACTAGCAGACGTACAGCACGAAAAGGATTTACGCAGACCACGCACTCGCAACATGTGAACGAATGCAGAGGACGTTCCTGTCGTGTGTATCTGTCAGGAATACTGTGACACAATGGACATACTAACAAGCTTACATAACGGCACCGTTGCCTCTCAGCGCTCCGCCAAAGTGGCTGTGGAGTCCTTCTTTTCTCGCGCACAGATCAAAAACGACACCAAAGCCCTGGGTTCATTCCAACAAAAGCTACCTTTGTCATTCTGGAATTTCCTTTACGATCCCATAGGATTGTTTTAACTCTTGCCCACCAAGAGAGAGAGTTTGAACGCAGTCTGATAATAAATTCTTGCCTCTTCTTTCCTTCGTGTTCTTTTTTTCTGCTGCTTATGTGTTTCCATTGAAAGCGACTCTCTCTGTCCGCAAATCCCCGACCATTTGGGGCCATGAAAATGGATCCCCCCAGCCCGTTTCAAACTCCCCCCCCCCTCAGCTCAGCTTTATGGGTTATAGTAGCGAGTGGAAAGGGGGGATTTTGCTGCCGTCGCTTCTGGGTTGGAACTGACCGAAAGGAGGAGTGACCCAGAGCTCGCTCGGGCGAGGGAAAAATTCCCCACTTGGGGAAAAAAATCGCCGTGGCTCTGGATGGCAGGGATGATAAATCAAAAGGGGTAGCAGCAGCCGAGGGAGAGCCAAACTCACTGAGATTGGGAGAGAAAGCCTCGATATGGCAATCGCGGTCAGCAAACTGTGACGAAACGATGGAATGTGATCCGAGAGCGAAAAAAAAGGAGAAAGAGACTAAAAAATCGATAGGCGATGAATGTAACTTTTGTGTAGGAAGTCAACTTCCCCCTAGTCTTTGAATTATATCAGCCTCTTGCATGAGTGGCTTCGACACGCGCCTGCTTCCTTCATCCTTACTACTAAGTGAAAAGGACATCGACCTAGGTGAGAAGCCAGAACTTGAGGAGATTCTTCGAATGGCCTCTTTCTTCCCAGAGCAGCGCACCCACCAGTTAGCCAAAATCTGTGGCTTTCCAGTGGTGGGTGGGAGGAAACGCTCCTTAAACCATTCCACCCCATTTTTCACCTCCCGACAGTAGCAGATTACTTCTGAGCCAATGAACACACTAGAGAGTGCATGTGTGTTCCACAAGAATTTCGGCCGCACCATGAATATGGCGGACCAGACAAATCATATTTCTCCGATAAGGTGTGCGATGTGGACGTCCAGCGACATTTTACCACGAGCTCTAGGCGACTTAACAATTAAGTTCCCCCCTGGTGCACTTGCCCCAAGCACTTTCCGCAGCTGTGGATAAATTACTCAAACATTGTAGGAAATTTGTAGATCGGCCCCTTCTTGGCGGGATTTCTTACACAATCACTTTAAAGTGTCGTCGCATCTTAATACATTGTTGGCGTGGAGAACAGTATTGATCGGCGTGGGAAGCGTCATCTCTTGACAAGTTTTTAAACAGAGGGAACTTGTTGAAATGCAGACAGGCGCTGAGGCACAGAACCGAAAAGTCACTCTCGCACCATTAGAGAGAGAGACTATTAACATAACGCTGATGATGCCACTTGAGCAAGCAGCCAACATATGTGCGTGGCTGATCTGCCAAATTCGGCCGGGTCTTCCACCTCAGGCATTGTTCCGCTGAGCACTGTCGAGTGCTTTAACACAGCTCCGGGTCTGCTGTCTTTACCTTACATTCAGTCCCTTTTTTTAGACGTTTAAATCGTTTTGACAGCCTCGGTTGGATGGAAGAAGGGGGTGACATAAGAAGAGCTGTAACATCGTCGCTCTTTGATAGCAGGCAGCCAGGAGGAGGGGGAATTACCAGGGGATTTTCTCAACCGTCGAGAAGGATGCAAGAGAGAGCAGGAGAGAATTTTGAGCAAGGTGGAGATTTAACACAGCGGCAGAGAGAAAATGTAATTGTCTGCGGTTGAGGGAAGACAAGTCCCACCGGAGCTCGGAGAGAGCAGCAAACACTTTATGCAAAGGAATGAGAGTCAGCGAGGCTGCTTTGAATATTAGGTTTGGCTCCTCTGCGTCAGATGAAAGGGTTTCTTTTCTTTCTTTCTTTTTTTACCCCTTCTGCGCGTTGGGATTTCAAGACTCCTGTTTCTCGCTCTCTCCGGACGCAAAATGATTATCTTTTATTAGGACAACTCCTTTCATGTTTTCGTGCAAGCACGTACGAGCTCTGTAAGAGTACACAAATGTCAACCACGACGCGGACGAGGACAAATTAGTGGAAATGAAGTAAGATCTGAGCTGTTACTCACTGATGACATTATTTCCTACTGTGCACACGCGCTCGTCGTCGTCCTACTCGGTGGCGTGCGCCGAGTCCAAGAAGGAGAGGAAGTGGATAAAAAGACGTTGATATTGTGTTGCCACAAGAAGAGAAGTCGACGCCTTTTGTGATAATCGCCAAGCAATAGCACTGAAGCTCAGTGGGAAGCTCAATTTTGCCCAGGAGCGATTCCTGACATCCGGCCTACGAAGAAGATGGTTCGCTTCTTCCCCTCCAACGAAACTTCTGTGTTTATCCGGTCAGCTGTGAAAGAAGGAAGAGCAAGAGAACCCAATCAAAAAGCCATCAAGCAGGCCTTTTGTCGAGGCCTGTTCACAATGCTGCTGGTGCGTGACAAACACGAGCCAAGTACTGAAGCGCCCGTAGAGTAAAATCATCTTTTTATTCGCTCTCTTCTGACCTACAGTGAGGCAGCTAATGGGACATGGAATCGTCGTCGAACGTAGAAAAACACTTTGATTGATATCACAGCGAGACTGATGATCTTCATCTGCTTCCATACTGTCTTTGGCTTCGTCACATCTGCTGGTAGGCCGAGGTGGGCGTGACGGCGACCGCCGGCCACTGGAACGAGTTGCCCGAGAGAATCATGTCTCTGATCAGGGTCTCGATCGGCGTCTTTCCCACCAGGCGGACAAAGAAGAGTTGCTCGATCACCGACCTCGACACCGTGCGCAGCGAGGGCAGCCGCAGCAGTAACTTGCCGAATCTGGTTGGCTGATTTGGGTATTGTCCTCGACAATACTCTTCCAGGGCACACTGGGATTTCTCCTGGAGCTGCTCGATCGTTTGCACTTCAGAGAGGCCACAAGCATCTGAAAAGAAAATAGACTCTAAGTTGTCTTTGTTTTTCCTCCTCCCCCTCCTTGTCTCACGCCTCCCCAGCCAAGAAGTGCGAGAACGAAATGCATTCAATCACCGAGTGTCACTTGTCAACCCGGGCTAAGACACACCAAGTGCATGTATACTATGAACGCAGAAAAGCCCAGGAACCGCATGTCATTCATTTGTTGTCAGTGAGCGAACATAGCGGCCGTATGTTGGCGACTTCTCCCTCTCCTTGATCGTCTTCAACTGGCCGTGCTGCTTCCCTTCCTCCCCGCCATATGCACATACTGTGCGGACTCGCGTGAATTCCAATTACTTAGCCCTGGTGGCGTGGTTGTTCCCTTGGCAAACGAACCGACGAGCGACTGACAAATAGGCTGATGTGATCTGTTCTGCTTTTATTGTGGGGGGCCCGGCGGGCCCCCCGACAGGCTGGTCCCCCGCGCCGCCGGGCGCGAA
>JAAUXU010037882.1_pt1 | contig 26819 bp, 30 predicted proteins | sample 7278151 | NCBI WGS metagenome assembly JAAUXU01 (sample SAMN14350113, study PRJNA611818) | marine sediment metagenome | isolation source: surface marine sediment (1.8m) | place: French Polynesia: Moorea | collected 2018-08
ATCCTAAGAAGACAATGAAACTGCAAGTGGTCAATCATGCTCAATTAGCTTGCAGTGGCTCAGTGGAAGCGGAGATCTCCTTTGGGAGCCGGTCTATTCTATTCATCATATCCCCAGCTATTCATGGAGACATCATACTTAGCTGGCATGACCTGGTCAAGCTCAACATCTTGAGTCCCAATTTCCCTGTGGAAATAAACAAGACAGAGACAGTTGCAGAAGCCTCAGCACCACAGTCTGCTCAAGAAGTTTTAAAGCTAATGCACGACAACTACCCAGATGTCTTGGGCATGTTCAGACAGGGTGAATCTCTCAAACCTATGAAAGGACCTCCAATGAAAGTAACTTTGTGAGATGACAAGCCCATAAAGCCTAAACGCATTCTCACGACAAGACAGATCCCAATACACATGCAAGAAGAGGCTGATGATATTATCAAGCAAGCCATTGAAGATGGGATTTTACAGAAGACGGATGAACCAACTCATCAGTCCAGCATTCTTCGTCAGGGACCCACCACGTGGGAAAAAGGGCAAGTTATGCCTTGTCTCAGATTTTTCTGAGCTAAACAAATACGTCAAACAACCAGTACACCCATTTCCATCCTCAAAGGACATCATCAACAAGATCAGGCACAATTCAAAGGTGTTCATCAAGCTAGATGGACTGAAGGGTTACTTTCAAATACCCATGGACCAAGAGTCATCCTTTCTAACTACTATCCTCCTGCCGAACAGAAAATATTGATACGAAAGGGCCCCCATGGGTCTCTCATCCAGTGCCAACAAATGGAATATATGCTCAGACACTGCAGTAGCAGGACTTGAAGGCATCACTAAAGAAGTCGACGACATTTTGATCCAGGGGCCAGATTATCCCACTTTATGGACCAGACTTAAAGAAACATTGGAAAAGTGCAGGGAACATGCCATCACAATCTCAAAGCAAAAGATAGAGATGGGTGATACCATTAAATTTGCTGGTTACATCATATCAAGGGCTGGCATCGCACCTGATGAGGAAAAGACCAAGGCTATTCGGGATTTCCCTGCACCAACAGACATTGCAGGTGTGCGATCACTGCTAGGACTAGTGAACCAGTTGAATATATTTATTCCTGATGTCGCACATTTGACAGCCCACATAAGAGCCCTACTCAGGAAAGACGTTGCTTTCACATGGACGGAAGCTCAGCAGAATGACTTTGATAACATTAAAGCAGCAATCATAGCGCACATGTCCATCCAACACTTTGACCCCAAATGTCGAATGCACCTGTTAACTGATGCCTCACGCCTAAAAGGCTTTGGTTATGCCTTAGTGCAGTTTGATTCTAGTGACAGGATGTCACTAATCAGATGTGGATCACACTCCCTAAAAGAAACTGAACAGCACTACGCAACAGTGGAACTCGAATGCCTCGCCATTACATGGGCAATTTCTGAGTTCCAGCATCATCTTCTCGGATGTCCGGAGCCATTCACAGTGGTTACTGATCATAGACCTCTACTGGGTGTCTTCTCAAAAGACTTACCGAGTCTGAAGAATACAAGACTTCAGCGTCTTAGACAAAAAGTCATGGACTGTCAATTCCAAGTAACATGGGCACCAGGGAAGTCACACCTAATTGCAGATGCCCTGTCACATGCACCAGTTTTCACACCCCCAGAAGAGGTGGACAAAGAGATTGCAGAATGCTTTGCCATTAGAGCAAACTTAGCAGTGCACAGTAAAATTGTTCCGCACATAGATGACAGCTATATCGCAGTACGTCAGGCTCTACAGGCAGATGCCAGATTGGCAAAACATATTTGAGGCAAAGAATTCCAGCAATGTCTCTGCAAATGGCGCAATTTGACCACAGCTTCATTCTCACCAGCTCAACTGCTCTTTGGCAGAAAATTGCGCACTGCGTTGCCAGCAGTGGATAAACAATACATGCCGCCTAGCTAAAAGATAAAAGATAAAGGAAAAACAGTGTGATATTAAGGTCAAAGCAAAATTCGACCAGCATGCCAAAAATCTGCCACCACTCAGAATAGGACAAAAAGTGCAGATCCAGGAGCCGGTGTCTAAGAAATGGGACACTATTGGCACAATATCACATAAAAGGGATAACGGCAAATCGTACAGTGTGTTCCCTAATGGCTGCATCAAGCTGCGCAATAGGCATTTCCTTAAGCCAGTGCGTGAGCCTGAACCTACACAAGCAGAAGCACCAGCAGCACCGGACACGCCGCCACATCTTCTGCGCCGCAGCCCTCAGCTTAAAAAGACAGTTTCCTTTGCCTAGAAAACATTCGCCCAGACGACAGCAATCAGTCAACACCAATGGGACTCGTGGATAACACCATAAAGGAGACAAAGGCAAACACAGTCAATAACTCAAACAGTTTGCACATCATTGAGTTTCACTCTCTGACAGCAACACTCATCGTCCTCTGTTGCCTAGTGGCCCTGGCACTTTTCCTCTGCTGTAAATTACTGTAGCAAAAAACTTGCAGGAAATACTTCAAGAACCACCATGGTCCATCTGCACCAATGGTTTCAAATCCCGCACAGTCCAGAGCACTGACGTCAACTCTTGATAACGGCACAATGATCTTCTGCCCACCGCCACATCCTGCTCTTAGATTTGATCATGCAGTAGCTGCCAACTACACGGGCCTCAGCCATCACCCGTCAACCGATCAACTCTGGACGTACCAAAAAGCACCACAGCAACCACACGGGAGATGGAATGAAATTTAAGAGTACCCGTGACAAATATGCCATTTCTGGTTTGCAAATCTCAGGTGGCATTACTTATGTTATAATAATTGCTATTTTAATAATGCTCATCTTAGTCTTCAGTGCAATGTTTGTACATATCAGTTAAGGCATCACCCCCACCCACCCCCCGCAGAGGGAGGAAGGGAGATGTTCTATCCCTATGCTTAATGTACGTATGTAACTGCTACCACTACTCTAACTCTCAAGCTTATGCTCTCTCTCTCTCTCTCTCTCACTACCCCTTTCTCAGTCTTCAATAAATGTTCATAGAGAACACACGCATCCTGACTCAGTGACTGATAGCCTCAGCGAAATAACAATGACAAACCCAGTATATAGAGATAGCCACAATTGCATGGATTGCAAGATACGGCATTCCTGCTAACATCACTTCAGACTGAGGCAGACAAGTCACCAGCCAGTTGTGGAAGGCATTACGGAATTTATATGGAGCAAAGATGCATCACACCACAGCATATCATCCTCAATCCAGTGGAATTGGTGGAAAGGTTTCACTGTCACTTGAAGACTGCATTGAAAGCAGGGCTCAACATGTGTGGACCAACTACCATGGGTGATGTTGGGAATTCGTACAATGCCCAAGGAAGATTTTGGGATGTCATTGGCAGAAATGGTCTACGGCAGCCCCGTTACGGTTCCAGCCGATCTCATATCAACTACGAATCCGCCAATATGATTTCCTACATAACTTACGATCCAAGGCAGAACACCTCACCCCACTGCCTATGAGCAAACACGGCAAAGCGACAACGTATGTGCCAAAAGAATTGCATTGCATCAAAGTCCATTTGTTTTCATAAAGCAAGGAAACACCGGACAGGCTATTGCAGGGTCCATACACTGGACCATTCAAAGTTTTAGAGCATGGTTCCAAATCTTGTCTAGTAGATTATGGAGGAAAACCTGAGCGAGTTTCAGTGGATCAGCTCAAACCAGTGCGACACACCGGTCCAGGTTACTAAGCCACCCAAAAGAGGGCGACCACCTAAGAATAAAGCATCTTCACATGTCAATGACGGTGACCAAGCTGGAGAGGAGCTGTGAAGTGGTATCAGAGTGTCGGAGATATCGGAGTTCAGTAAGCTACAGGAGTAGATACTATCGTCACCTCATGTGCGCATGATCACCATCAGATAAATAAACATTCGAGGTTTTTTGTCATATCACTTGACATTTGTCATTTTTGTGTAATAAACATGTCTGCGCCGTGGATGGGGAAAGCTGTATCCCCCAAAGAAATGGACCAGGGGGGGGGGGGCTATGCTCATGTCAGGTATTACTACAGTGCTATATAAAGATTATTTGTTTGACAGAAAATAAGCAAAAGTTATTCTCACATGCAAGTTTCACTGATTCTCGAGTGTGGCCTAGTACACTTTTTTTCACAAGGAACAAGTGAAAAAAAAGTGTTCTAGGCTCACGGGAGAATCAGAGTGAAACTTGCAAGTGAGAATAACTGCTTATTTTCTGTTGAACATGTAATTTTCTTTAACAAATTGACTTTTTTGCTAAAAAGTGAAGGGATGGTGGGTGACTGTCTTGTCAATGTGACTGGTCACAGCTGCCAATACAGCAGCACACGCTGTGACTCAGCAAGATAGACAAAATGAACATGTGGGAAACTGGAGCATTGACAAGGAGCAACATGTCTGAGAAGAAGAAACCACAACTGGCGGCCTGGTAGCCTGTGATTTCTGGAAAGAAGAACCTGTGGCAGCCTGTGATGTATGACAGAAACCCATTCCAATGACCTGTAATGTCGAGCAATGACAAGTTCCAATGACTTGCAATGTACAGCAATGAGAAGTTCCAATTATTTGCCATGTCCAACAATGACGCATTCCAACAGCCTGCAATGTCTGTGAATGACGTGTTTCAACAGTCATCTTGTCCAGTCAAGATGGGCATGAGTGATGCTATCCCCATGCCAGGGCCCTCTGTCAGTCCTCTTCATTCTGTCCAGACCATCCTTGCTGATCTACATCTGAACAAGTCCTCCAAAGCATACAAGAAAGCCTGGCAGGACTTCAGGAATTTCGGCAACTTTGAGGACCGCCCAGTTGAAGCACACTTTATACGCTACTTTGACCATCTCTTCAAGGAGAAGCAGCTGAAGAGCAGCAGCATGTTTTTTCCGTGCTCAACCACCCCTATCAACTCTACTTTTGTGAGAAGCTTCAGAATGTTTACCCCAGAGTCACAAAGCAGCTCAAGAGCTATAATACTGGTAATTTGTGCAAGATTTTCAAAGAGTGTCAGCCTTCTGTAATGACTTCGTCTTCTCCCACTAAGATATGTAAGGAAAACTGCAAGTGTCTTCAGTCAGGAAGAGATAAAATTATACCTGCGATGAGACTATGAAAGGTCCATTGGGCTTGAAACTTGTTGGAAAAGCTGTGGCAGCTATTGCCTTCCGTGGTGGCCTTACAATTGCCGAGGTCAAGGGTCTCAAGTGCAAGAATGTTCAGGAGACTGATGGTGGATTTTGGGTAGAGTACATTCCTGTAAAGCAACGTGGAGAAGTCAAGACTGCAAGATTCTTTTACCACAGAACCCTATTGAGCCAGCAAGCTGCTATAGCTCTCATGTCAAGGCCTACCTGGACGCAGTGAATGAGTGCCTTGGAGAGATAGACCCTGAGTCTGCATTGTTTTCATGACCTGCACAAAGACTGGAGGGTTCACCAAATGTCCCGTGGGAATCAACCGTCTTTCAAGGTTCCCCAGGTTGTCGCAAAGGATCTTGGTCTTGCCAACCCTGAGAGCTATACAGGCCATAGCTTCAGGTAGTGTATGCTGATATATGTAGAGCACTCCATATGTTTGTCTATTTCTCTGTCTTCTTTTCTTGCCAACAATCAAGTGCAACTCAGCTTGCAAATGCTGAAGCTACATCTACTGACATGCAACATTTTTATCATTGGCAAAGGGATGCAACAGCAAACCAATATATTGACAAGTCAATCAGCTATAGTGAGAAATTGGGCCTCCTACTCACTGAAACTGCAACAACAGTTAGTGGTACTGCAGCAACAGGTAGTACCACCATGACATTGGGGCACATAGCTACATCTGTGGATGGCAAGAAGGATATTATAATGCATATCAGCTCAGGTGCTAATGTCAACATTTTTTAGATTAAGAGAAAGTGAGGCAGCAAAACAAAGGAAATTTTCCTGGTTTCATTTCAAGTGGGTCTTTTACATAAGTAGGAAGCTAGGAAGTTTTTTGCTGCAGTGGAACAAAGTAAAAAACCTAGTGAGATAAAGTGAAAAATCAGTGAGATAAAGTGAAAAATCAGTGAGATACAGTGAAAAATCAGTGAGATAAAGAGAAAAATCAGTGAGATAAAGTGAAAAATCAGTGAGGTAAAGTGAAAAATCAGTGAGGTAAAGTGAAAAGTCAGTGAGATAAAGTGAAAAATCAGTGAGATAAAGTCAATTCGTTAAAGAAAAGGTTTTGCCACCATCAACAGCTTAATCTCGGTTGTGCACGCGCGGATGCTTCGTCGTGCTTCGTTGTTCAGCTTGCTCTCTCTATATCTACCTTCTGAGAAGAGAGAAAGGAAGAGATTGAAGATGTGATGGACATTTTGATTGAATTGGAATAAAGAAAAGGTCGTGTGATGAAAACAATTGAAGATGTGATGTGACTCGAATTTGCAATACGAACTGGCATTTCATATTTCAGTTCAGTCTTTCGAAGTTTTAATTGTGAGCTAGCATCGCGGACGTATTGAGCATGCTGTAAGAAGCGATTGTATCAGACACCAGTTTTACCGACTTAACATTGGTGCTTATAATCCTAGAACAGTCAATGCTGCACACGGGTTCATTTGTTTGTTGTTGATCTAAGACGGTCTCCCCAACCACAAGCTCGTGCACGACAATGAAGATGAATGAGAGCATACCAAAGTGATCACGCGGCAACATAACTGTAGAAGCGTCAATCACTAAGAACGAAAGTTCATGACGGAAACGTAAGCATTCCAAGCACCTGGGGGCTGACGCGTAGGATGGCTCTCTATCGTCATCCAGGTGGATTGTATTTACAGTATGATGTGTATTTATACAGCACCCACTCATGTGTTTAATGCACTTAGGTCAAAACATGATAATCTTAGTCTACAACATGTACGAGTGCAGATGCACTGTGTCCTCACGAGGAAGACCCAGTGGGACTTGGGACGGGGGATACCAGCTGCACATGCTGAATGTCGAATGAACAGTAAGAAAGTAACTAAAAAAAGGCTCAACACTTGCGGCTTAACATTTGCGCTGACGGGCTAGACAATAGGTAGTAGTATGTACACACAGTACAAGTTGCACAAACGTAACGTTTTACTGCTGGCTGCAGCTTATGACAATGACTGACAGACAGGCCACAGAAAAAGCTCACTAACAGAACGAACAGCATATCAGCAATCATCGTTACAACATGGTCAGACTGTGTAGAAAGAGAAGGTCATATACACTGCAAAACCGATGCTTTCACAAAAGCTGCTCCAAATGTTTCATTCTTTTCTTTTTAAAAAAGCCAACTTTCTGACAAATACTAAAATTCTTGAATTTGATTTGATCAAGTAACTTGTCACTATCAGATTTGCAAGGTAGCTACGATTTTAGCTTTCTTGTTGCTGGTCCCTACTCTTGCTTAACAGTTTGCTGCTGCTGCCTCCTTTCCTGGAAGGAATGGAGGACTTCGTCGCTAAGCTGCAGTGCCCGATGTAAGTGGATCTCGATCCAACAAGGGGTCTCCTTGATCGTGCGCCGGTTCACGTAGTCCTGGAAAGCACAGCAAAAATCGTTAACTTTCCCGGAAACGGGATGAGTTAGCAGCATTCAAGTTTCCTCTTCTTACCGGACCCCAACCCTTGACGAATGACATCCTGAGAATACAGAGTCTCCTCATGCCATCCGGGGTGACCTCGTCGGTGTCAGCTTGGGCCGACAAATGCTGCATCAAAGCAATTCCGCCCACGCCTGGCCATTGGAAGAAATTCATCAAGTCAGTCATGGTTACTTAACTATTACAGAACGTACTGGATCCCTTAACCAAAGCGTATCCATGCCAAAGTTTCACCGCAAGTGGTGTGACCTTTTAAGTGGTGTGAATTTTCTTCAGCAATAGGCCTTAGGGGAGTTAGGAATTTTGACCTCATAAGCGAATTGACGTGATATCCGATGTCGCCATAAGCGGTGCACGCTGTATTGACTTTAGTGACTTGAAACTAATGTCATTGACATTTTCCCCTTGGCGAGAACTGAGGTAAGGCCACAGACTTTTTACCCTTACGCAGAGCAGTTTAGGGAAGGTAGTACCTGCAACGGCGGCTGCTTTTGCAGCGGTGGCAGCGTTTGCTGAGGCGACCTTGTTGTGCATGGATTCGTAGCATTGACGCAAGTCGAACACCTATGGACGTAAGTAAATGATGATCACAAATTCGGCCGCACGTCCAGCAGCTTCAAGCACTTACAGAAAAAGATTTATGACCGCACCTGAATTTTAGCCAAACGAAAAATGTGAAGATGTGAACAAGAGCTGAAATTGCATTTGGAGGGCAAGGCCAGCAAAAGGTGGTGCTCAAGCTCACCCTCAGGCTTGACACCCTCAGGCTTGACACCCTCAGGCTTGACACCCTCAAGCACCATTTTTGGAAGCTTTAGTAGATTGGTAATTGAGTCACTCAACTATACGCTCATGGCTGTGAAGATAATATAGAGTGATCAAGCTTAAAATGAGTCGTGACAAACTACGGCACCGCATGAAAAATCGTCCTGAAAACTACATCGATTTGGGCCTGGTCCATGAGCTGAGACTCCAAAGAAAACCATTTCAGTGCAGCCGGTCACGGATCAAAACTCTTCATTGCACTCAAGTGCTGTATGCTCGGCAGTCAAGTATGGCAGCCTCATTGAAGTGTTAATGACAAAATAGTATCCTCATAACTTACTGTCAAAGAGGGAGCCTTAGTTTCAGTTGGATACTTTCACTGAAGATCCAGAAAGTGAGACTATTTGTCGTGCACTTAGGTGAGTGATTCTGTGCAGGGTGGGTCAGAAGTAAACCATCATTGGTTGGGCACCCACAGGTGAAGCTGTGGTGAAACCAAAAAGGTCAGGTTGGTACCAGTTGATAGGGAATACCTTCAGATTTAATTGTCAAAACCAATGCGGTGGTCGAATAAGGGATCTCAGAGAAGCTAAAATTGTATTTTCCGAGAGGAACTAAACAATGTGTTTTCCGCAATGTTTCACGACAAAAAGGATATAGAAATCCAAAAAGAAAAACCAAAATGGCCATTTTTAGCCCTCCAAACACGATCTCATAAAAGCTATTTTTCTGTTTTCCTGAAAGTTTGGATCTCCTCTCTCCATTTGCATAAATCCTACATCTACCGGGGGTCCCATTGAAATCTGAACACTCATTTAAAGCTATTTTTTTTTAAATTTCCCACCAAATTATCATGCGGTCGATGTGATTTGTTGACATCTTTAATCATAACAAAGCTTACGGTAGTTCATTACAATCGGCCCGCGCATTCAAGAGATCCTATTAAATATGGAATGTGACCAGCGAATTCGCATCCGCGCGCTTTTGGATGCCGGGAAGTCAACAACAGAGATCTCGAGGCAGTTGGGTGTGTCGAGGAAGTGGTGAAGTCCACATTGGCATGGACGGTCAAGGACATGGATGGGAAGTCCCTGGTGAGGGTGGAGAGGCAGTTCATGTCAGTCTCAGTCAGACAGAACCATCTCCACCGTTGCCAGGGTCTTCTAAACAACTTGAAGTCTGCTCCTGCAAATCGGGTGATCATCTTCAGCGATGAGAAGACGTGTACCGTCGACCCTGTCCGCAACAGGCAGAATGACCATTACCTGACCTTTGGTGACGTGGACGAGTCTGTCAGGACCCTGGCAACCACCAAGCATCCCGCCTCAGTGATGTCTCTTGGCTTCGTGGCATCAGATGGGCAAAAGATGCCTCTCATCTGGTTCCAGACCGGATATCGCCTCACCGGCACTGGCTACGTCAAGATCTTGACCGACAAGCTCGTCCCCTGGGTTAGGAGGACATATCCGGATGGCAATGTCGTCCTCCAGCAAGATGGTGTCCCAGCCCACACATCCAAGGCCGCCCAGATGTGCTTGGCCAATCAGGCTGACATCTTGGACTTCTGGCCCAAGACCATGTGGCCGCCCTACAGCCCGGATGCCAATCCGCTGGACTATGCCTTCTGGCTGCATGTTGAGTCCAAGGCCAGTAGGGTGCGCCACCCCAATGTGGGACCTGTGGACCGGACCTGAAGTCCTCTGTCAACATGCAGTGGAACAGCATGGAGGTTGACTACATCATCAACACATGTAAGGTCTTCAGGAGGTCTGGAGGCCATCATCGCCGCCGACGGCGACTATATCGAAAACTAAGCAAAGTAGGACATGTCTCTACCACTTCACAAAGTTTGGTTCATGTCGGCCACCATATTGCCGAACTAGATCTCGATGAAGTTATTGACGTTAAGTGTTCAGATTTCAGTGGGACACCCGGTATAGTTCCTGTAGAAGCTGAGTTATATGGACGTCCATATAGCAGTTACTTCCGGTCCACATTGTACATTGCTAGAGCTAAAGACTTGCCTTGGTGTGGGCCAACGGATGAATCTTGTGCACCAGGTCCCCGAAGTCCCTGCCGGCCTCTCTGTCCAGGAAGTAGCTCTGCACGAAGATGGCGTAGTCCGAGAGACAGCGCACCCAGACGTCGCCCTCTCCTTCCAACTCAAGCACGATGCCCTTGCCGATGTACGGCCTGAAAGTGTCCGTCACTTTTGTACCCGTCACCTTTTCACATGCAGTACGTAAGTTGTTTCAGTCTTCAATTCAAGCACCGTATGAACACAGCACTCCAACAGACACTGGATGACGCTTAAATGGCCCCAAAGACATAGAACCCAAACAAATACGTCGGGGTTTTTATGTAAATTATGACCTCCGATGTGTAAACACTTCAAAATGTTGTGACAATGAGGTCGGCTTACAATATTTCGGCTGCTTGCAGTGCAACTGCATTAGTTTCAACTGTGGAAAGGGCTGCCGCATTCGCACTTCCTCTCTGGTTTTGCCAAAATAAAAAAAAAACGTTCACATCTTCCATGTTTCTGGCCAAGAAGGATAAGCCACTTTCCAGCCATTTTCTGCCATTCGGTCACCGTGATTTCTGGGCCGCAGGCTTGTACGGGTCATGTTGAGCCACATCGAGGCCCAAATAGGCGTCGTCTCCTGTACGTATGTACGTATGTCATGTATGTACGCTCCCTCGCAGAGTAGTTACCTAGTTTTCTCGCTAGCTTCTGTTCTGTGCACATTGGTGATGGCTCCCAAGCAAAATCGCTTTCCTCCTTGCGCTCCGTCCAGCGGGCTCATGTAGCCGTCAATGGTGACTGAACGCGTACTGGACGGAACTTTGAACGTTTCACCGACCTGGGAAAAAGTGCGGAATCATGACTACTGAATCATGATCAATCGAGAGATGGCGAAACAACGTTGCACTACCTGTGAGTCCAGCTCAAAGTAAGCAATGGAGCACCAGTGCTCTGGCATGGGCTGCCTACAAATGGGTCCTGCTCTTTGCTGGTGAATCAGGGGGATCCTTCTCTGGACGTTCTGCATCGTAGGAGCTGGTTGAGGGGACGGTGGCTCCAGCTTCGGCTGGCTTTGCTGCGACGAGGAGCCGCCGTTGTCTGGATAAGAAATAAATGCAATGACGACTGTACAAGGTCACCATTTTAGTTGTCGCCCAGATCAATACTTCTATCACCAGTGCAAATACATAAGCCTCATGCACGCATAGTAATGTACACCCTGTGCCATTTTGATATGCAAGAGTCTAAATGAGCGATTTCTGGGAATCCACATTGAGCTATGAGGTGAAACTTTCTGTGTGATTGACATTATGTTGGAGCCATTCAGACATGGTGAGAATGAATGCAGAGGTCAACAATGACAAACATGTTTTTAAGGAAAAACAAGAAATGGCAGAGTGCAGGTGTGCCATTTTTGGTACGCAAGCCTTAAAACATAGTAATAACAGTGTGACTGATTGAGCTCAAATCTTAGGTGTGAACAAGAGACATGTGGAGAAAGACTCTCTCCACATTTGAGATCAATCACACACTTTTACTACATAGAATTTAAAGTCAATCCTACTGTTCTGCAGAAGTACATAAGTAGATGGAGTTAGACAATTGAGGCATAAGATGGGCACGTTAAGCTAGGAATTTTGAGCTCAAATTTGGCAGGAGTATGCTCATGACAAAATGTGTACTTACAGTATGGCCACTAAAAATTCAAACATGCTTTCAAACCTAAAAAACTTTTGATTGTTTGAATTTAGCACCCTAATTCCTTCACCAGCACCCTCTTCGGGCCTCCCTTAAAAACTTTTAGTAAATAAACAAAACACATGATGAAGGCCTCCAACGAGCTCCGCAATTCTGTCATTCGCAAAGCAGGCAAGACTGCCGGCCAGATCGAGTCTGTCTTGAAACCACTCCACGTCAAGCGCCACTTCATCTGGTACACCATTCGGCGGCTCAAGGAGACTGGCAGCACCGAAGTCAGACCTCGTAAGGGCTGTCCCACCACCAAACGGACCCAGGAAGCCATCAAGCGGGTCCGGGAAAAGATCCAGCGGGATCCCAACCGGTCCGTGCGGAAGATGGCCATTGAGGAGGGCATGGGCCGCACCAGCATGAGGAGGACCGTCAAAAGTGACCTCAAGATGAAGATCTACCGGAAGACGAAGCTGCATCTCATCAGCGACGCCACCCGCATGAAAAAGCTCCACCGGAGCAAGGTCCACCTACAAGAGATTCGAGCTGGCACGGCCGGACCAGTTTGCTATACCGACGAAAAAAATTTCACCGTCCAGCCCGTCCACTACTCGCAAACAGACCGAGTCATCGTACGCAACATCAAGGGCATCCCGCTGGCCAAGAGGGCCATCTTCAGGCGCCAGAAGCCCGCCTCCGTGATGGTGTGGACGGGGATCATGTCGGATGGGCAGAAGCTGCCACTGATCTTCATCGACATCGGTGTCAAAATTCAACCAGCACAAGCACCGAGCCACGCCGGAGGAGCACATGGTGCCCTGGTTCCTTGCCACCTATGGGAACGACCCCTACATTTTCCAGCATGATGGAGCTCCGGCCCACACTGCTCGTTTGGTCCAGCAGTTCTGTTCTGAAATTTTTTTGTCTTTCTGGCCCAAGGAGATGTTGCCCCCCTGCAGCCCTGATCTCAACCCGGTGGATTTCTCGGTGTGATCCATCCTTGAGGCCAGGGCTTGCGCCAAGGTTCACTCTTCTGTACCAGCCCTGAAGAGGTCCTTGATCGCCGCATGAGACAGCATCCCAGAGGATATGGTGCATACCTGCTGTGCTCAGGTTCTTGATCATCTTCACCGTGTCATCCATTGGTAGCCATTGTGAAAATGTTAAAATACAAAATTATTCATAGTTGTAAAATCTACATTCATGCCAAAAACATACATTAAAACCTCTAATCAATCAAGTTATTTCAATTTAATTTTGTTTGAATATTTAGCGGCCACACTGCATATGCAGAGACAGCTCTGATAGACTGACCAGGTGATCAAGAAATGCCCTTTCACCCATTCAGTACAGTCACTACAGTAGCATAGTGGAGTACTGGTGTCTGATTGTGCTACTCCAAAAATGCCATGTAATGTAGTATGTTCAATTGAGCTCAAATTTTATGTAGTAACAGAAGATGCAGGGCTCTCACCGCATGGCTCAATGTGCACGCCAAGAAATGGCTCATTTACACTCTTGCATATGAAAATGGCACAGGGTGTAGTCCCATGACAAAAGTATCCAAACTCTAGCCGACGCCGAACTTTTGAGTAGGTGACTCGGAAATATTTTCCTTTTGTTTGTAAAGCTATCTTGCGTATTGCCCAAGCCACTCACCAGTTGCACCTTGAAACTGACTGGTGGCACCAGGGGTGCCATTTTTGCTGGTCCCATTGGGTCCGGACCCTGAAGACGCCTGATAACTAAGAGTAGCCGGGTGAGAGAACCAAGAAGCAGTTCGGCTGCCGCCTTCAACAGGGACGATGCCCCCGCCATTGGAACCAGCTGAGGCAGCAACTGACGGCTTTGGGTGGTTACCATTATAACCTGGGTAACCTGCATGCAAAGGCTTGAAAATGCGTACTTTGTCATTTTCAATAAGACGTCTGACCTGGTGCCTGTTGTTGTTGTTGCTGCTGTTGCTGTTGCTGCTGTCGGCCGTTTGTATTCCACTGTGCTCTACCCACGGGTTCGTTCGGCTGAGGAAATGCACCCCAAGCACCGGGGACGCCTCCTTGGGCAGCAGCCAGGGTACCGAGGCTGAGAGCGGACAAGTCGAGCCCAGGACCAATGACGCGGTTGTAATGGTAAGGATTCACACATACCTGTAGCGGCAAAATTTCGAGTCTGGTCGCTTTTCGAATATGATATTAAGTCTATTCGAAATCCCAGTCGCTTTTGTGAAAATTGAACGCTTTAAAGCATGTTTAAGGAGTCAAGTTGAAAAAAATCGAATAAGACAGCTTCAAGGTTATCGACCTCAACTACCTCGAACCCAGCAAAGTTTAGGGTGAAAAAAGTGCCGTCTTTCTGGTAAGCGCCATCAAGATCTCTCATTCCAAAAGAAACCGTTGCTCTCTTTAATTGACAACTCTTTAAGACTCTCAATTCTGCCCAACAAAAAAGGGGCAGTAACTGCTACTGCTACGAATATTTCCATTTTGAGGAGACATAGTGGTGTACAGTGGACTACAGATAAAAGCATCACTTTAGGACAGGGTATCTTGATGCTTACCGCATGACCTCGGAATTTTCGGTAAAAGTCTAAAAACAGGGTTAAAAACCTCGAGTGCTCCTTTTGGGATTTCAAACATTAGCTAAAAATTGAAAACTCCACGAAAAGTGCAACAGACGGCAGGACTTCGAGAAAAATTTAAACGAAAACCGCTATGAAGGATAAAGAAACTACACCGTACCTATAACGCATTTTTTCGTCACCTAAATTGCTAAAATTGTTCACCCAAAACTCCGAGACCTAATTATTACCTTGAGAATTGCCAGTGGATCTGGAAATCATTTCTGTCACCTAATTTATTGATCATCTTTGGAACATTTAGAACGGCAGGAGCAATCAAGTCGAGCTGAAGTCCGGCTCTAGAACTTAAGGTACCAGTATCGTTCACCGCAGCTTCAACTTAAATCAGAAGGTCATGCTGACTGACTCTGCAGTGCAGCTACATCATATATGGTTTGTGCCCAATGTATAATATATATGTATAGTATAATGCCCAATGAGCTCACTTATTGTATATTGTATTGCTCCTTCCCTGGGCCGGAAGGGTGGGAAAATGAACCGGAAATCTAACGAAAACGGCCAAGAACTCGCAGAAAAACTTGTCTTTTATTGAATGTCGACGGTTCCTTCCGTTGCATGGGTGCTAGCATTTTACAACATTAGCGAGTATTACTAATGTAATGTTACTACTATTCCTACACTTGTTTCAATTCGTAGGGGGAGTATGAAAGATGACAGGATCAGTGTAGCATTCACGGTAAATTGTGTCACTTGGCAGCAGCATCAGGATCAGGAAGGAGGTCAACGTTTCTGGAAGGTGCATACCAAAATGGTGTTGGAGAAAGAATCATTCATATTGCATACGTGTTTAGTATAGTTCTCCATGAACTTCCGTTTCCGTCTTGTTTTGGAAGCTATTTTCCAGGTGACACAATTTAGCTGCTGGGCGCTGTCCAGTTGCACTCCACTGCCCGTCCCTGGCTGTCGTGCGATGGGTACAGTGCGTAGCGCAAGGAAAACATCTACTTCATCCCCTCCTACCCCTACAGTACTGTCGAGTGATCACATTCCTACTCAGAGACCTAAAGTAACATCTTGTACTTTGAAAACGCGGCTTTTTCCTGGTGGAAGCAACACTGCGAACCCATCAACTCTTGCGAATTTGTCACAACGGCACTTTTTTGCCCAGGTTGTCGACGGCAACAGAGCAACGCGAAAAAAAGAGCGAATGCAGATTTCTGAGTGCATTGAACTGGCCACATAAAAAAGCCGATACCAGCGAAAAATTTGGCAATATTGCAGGGATTGTAGTGAAAAATTATGCCGCGTCCAAATGCTTGAAGAAAAAGACGAAATTTGTCGACTCAGCCAGTTTTGTACAAAATCAACCGGTATCTGGGAGAGGAAAATCGTTGGGGATAACGCTGCGGACGAATACGGCAGGAATTCCGCAAGATACATTTTACTGTTATATGTGAAGAGTGCAACCATTAACTGACGGAAAGTTAAGTCGCGAATCCTCACCAAGTCCTTATCCTTGTGGTCGAAGCCGTACTGACAGAAGTCGACCTGCTTGAGCTCGTTCTTATGGAGGTCCGGCCAGCGCCAGATCTTGGCGTAGATGACGTGCGGGAAGCCCTTCCGGGAGGCAACCTGAGAGAGAAGGAAACGGTTGCGATAGGAGCGGCTGGAAGGACAGAAAAAATCTCAATCTGGAGTAAGCGTCAACAGGGTGACGCTTTGGACATCAGTGAACGGAGCTCGTGTTCTTCATGTACTATTTCATGGACTTCGCCATGTAGTCCATTCAGGGGAGGAAGTTTGGCGTCAAAACGTATCACACGGTCAATCAGTCAGCTACGCACAAGCAGCCTTCGAGGTTGCATGCGATGAGTTAGACGAAGAAGGATTTGGAACTCTTGAGCTCCAGGGAAGAAGAGGCTATTTCGAATAAGATAGTTACGCACCTGCAGTGGGGCCCGACTCGGTTCAAATAGGTTCAAGAGTACATTTATGAGAGAACGAACTTCTAAGTGGAGTCTGACTGTCCATTTCTGGATCTAATGCCAAAGTCAGCAAATACCCCTGCTGAAAGCTAATTTGTTCTTATGGTATAGGGCATAAACGTAACGTTAAAGTTGCAAAAGTATGCTTTCCAAAGAAAAAAAGTTATTGTCACTTGATGGCTCATAAAGTGGAACTGAACATTCAAGTAGATCGCTGAAAAATCGCCCGTGACTCCGAAGCTCGTTCAGAATGGTCACTAAGTACTCTACAAACATTGCGATACTACTTAAAAAATAGCTCTTCTGGGCGTAAAATTATCGACCAATTCCAAATATGTAAAAACTTGACTTGGTGAGATAAATGCTGCCAGGGACACAAACGTTATTCTGTCTTCCTAACACTCATAATTCGCCCTGTGGGTACTCGAATATAGTCACACATTTGTGGCTGCATCAGTTCGTCGGTATAACACATTGCATACGTTGTTATTGACATCAGTGCAGTGCAGATCACGATCGATGATCGAGTGTCTTAAACAACATGAGTCTGGTTACATACCTGTAATCTGCCATCTAGAGTTTTCGGGATGGTGACGCAGGAAGTGGTCTGAGCCCCGTTGGTAGTGATGGCCGTGATGAGAGCGTCCAACTCGTCGCGCTTCTCCTTCAGCTTCTTCACTAAGCTGGTAATGGCACTTCTAATAACACAAAACCCATAGAAACATATCTTTCTTTGAGGACTCGCTCCAAAACATAGCCCCTTCGTACACAAGGACACACATACTGCATGCACTGAATGTTGGGCATACAGCATGTTTCAAAAGTTCCGCTATCATATTCCTCCGGGGAATTTCTCGGCATAAAAATGGTCTGACGAGCCAGGATTGGTACCACCTGATCCATGTTTTACATGTGTTTCAGCATCCTCTCGTCAGCATCCTTTGTCCTTAAACTCGTTAGTTCGTTTCCTCATATGGACTCACGCAAATTTTCACCAGACCTTCTTTTGCACTTGACCACTGGGAGTTTTTGAAACTGCATTGTATGACCCACTTAGACAATGCGACCAAAACCGACACCATTTACCCAGTTTTGCAGCGATTCTTCACTGAAAACATTCATTCGGTGTTACAACGGATACAGGGTGGCCTAGAAAAGCTATCTATTTCTGGAAGTTTACATCCCATGAACTGTGGGACTTAAGGACTAGACCTGGGTGACAAGTGAAAGGAAACACACAAAATTTTCTTGCACAATTCGGCTCGGAGCATGTGAAACACTTTCAGATGAGCTCAAGCTCCCGTTCTGTTCTGTCAGTTTTCGAAGTGTCCAGCTTTTACTCCAGGTAAAGCTGGTACCGTGTCAGCTGCGGGTGGCACATCCTCCTACACAAGTCCTCGTCGTACTCCAAGATCTAGAACTCTTTTCTGATGAATTCTTTCAACTGCCCCATGGAGGCTGTTCTCCTCCGTAGACCTTCTCCTTGAACGTATGTGCCTGAGAGACCAGGACTTCTAGGAGGCCATCACATTGGTCCATCTTTCCCGATCCACTTGTCTGGGGATTCCCTGTCCAGGTACTGGCCTAACTTCCCTCCCTAATGGAGCAAAACTAAAAAAATGAGAGTCGGTACTGAAGCAGCTGTAGCATACCTGAAAATGTTCATTTGCCACCCTGCCCCGTCAGTTCTTATCGTAGTTCATGAAATACAGCGCTGCAGAAATACCAATTTTGCCAAATTTTAGGTGGCCACCCTGCATAACTTTATTTCTCCTATTGGGTGAACTGACGTTACTATAGAAGGCAGTCCTTGGGGTGCAGATATTGAATGCATCCGGTACGCATAGGCAATACTAAGATATACTACTGCACATACTACTGAATCGATTATCACGGATGGCTGCCACACAGCTGAATTGATTTGTAGGCACACCTGAGTGATCTCTCACCTGGAGAACGACTCCGACTCGCCACCTTGTCGATGGTGCATCAGGGAGTTTACAATTGACGCGCACGCATCCGATGACGAAGCCATCAACTTGGTGGACGAAGAGTTGTTTGTCGACGACCCCGAGCCCGACGGCCCCGAGCTTGAGCCGGAGTTGCTGCTCATGGTATTGAATGTCCTACAACACCCTAAGCCTTGCTCATGTGTCTGTTCATGGCACAACAGGACAGGAGGAGGGGGCTGAAATAGCTGCTGAAGAAGGGTCGGGAGGGCTCCTTCCTACTCTTTTAGCGGTAGTGGTGGCGTTGGCGGTGGCAGCGGCGGTGGTGGCGGCGGTAGCGTGGTGGGGTAGTGTAGTGGTACTACAGGGGGAGGGAGGTTAGGACGAGGGAGGAAAGGGCGAGCGCTCGCACAGCTTACTATGTACTACCCTGTCTGTGCTCGTAGGAGCAAAGAGAGAGGAGAGAAGAGGTACATGCGTCGATCCTCGTCTGCGTAGTTGTTATATATGCGCGCGCACGATAAAGAGAGGGAAGAGACACCAAGGGCGGCAGCATCGGCGGCTTCGTCAGCATCACCGGCCGGCCTCCCGGCCTCCGGCACCACGGAGATGAAGGAGCGGAACGCGCGAAGACAATTTGAAAAAACAACCCTCCCTTCTCTTTTTCTTCCACGAACTCCTTCCCTCTCGCCCGCCCTCTAGTGAGTCTTCGTTGGACAAGAAAATGACAACCAGACCTATAAGCGGAAGCGCCTCTGTAGTCATGGGTTGAGCCTCCAATTTTCCGTCAGGGGTCGAGTTCGAGTTCTTTAAAAAAGGGCTCAAGCTTAGACTCGAGTCCTCACTACCTAAGAGCCAAAAGATCCAAGAAGCAAAATCTGTACGTGAGGAAAAGGTGCACGGTATCCCAAGGATACCGACCATTCTAAAATAGCTGCATGCCAGCCCCTATCAGACCAATTTCGAAAATTCCTTTTGCAGGTTGTAGCAGAGTGAATAGCGTGAATCTTATTTCTGACAGTTTTTGACTCCACATTTTTTCATTCTCTACATAGCGATCGATAGTTCAGGAATTATTGGAAAAAGGGATGATATGATTTTAAATTTCAAAAACATGACATGAGAGTCTTGTAGCCCTGTCCTGTTACCACTGAACTTTTCTATGCAGATGGGCTGGGCTTTGGCATTACGTTGGAAAATGATCAGTCAAATTGACACATCCAGTTCAGAGTCAATACGGCATAAAACCCCATTTATCACACTACAACCTGCAACATCAATTTCCAAATTCAGTCTGAGAAATAGGCATTCTAAAATTATCAGTGTCAGTGGGACACTGTGTAGAAAGAAATCACAAAAGACAAAATCCCACATGCCAGAGGAATGCAGATATAACATTAGAAGCTATTCAACGTTGCAGGACATCATTTCACTTCTTTCCACAAGAAGTAAGATGTTTGCAAGCAGCTTGATAATAATGATTGAAGCAGCATCGTCTTCCAGCTGATTTCTCCTGTCACTGATGATGTTGCCTGCTGCGGAAAATAGCACTGAAGTGCCTTGAATCATGAGATGCTTTAATGCAATCTTCTGGATGCGAGGGCAGTTTGACTTTCCCTTGCTGGAGCCAACAGACAACAGGGCAGGTAATTCTCTCAATAGGGGGCATGAGAATTACTTACACATTCCCATGGCCAAAGACTCATCATTTTCATTTTTGTCTGCTTTCTTGCCACTTCAGGTCAAAGGCTTGCCGAAGAAGAGATTTGGATTTGTCTGCAGGGGCGACGGGACTTCCTCCTCTTTGCTTTGCTTTTGCTCTCTGCCTTCAGCCACGAGGTCCCTCTTGAGCAACTTCATGGCATTTACAGCTTTTTCCTGGCTCCTGAAACTTTCTCTACCAAACTGGGGATCAAGCAAGGTGGCCAGGGCAAGTTCTTTGCAGTCTTCTACATCACCAAAGCATTGTCAGAGCCCATTTGTGATGGTCGAACAATTTTCAACCCTGTGGTCGGCAGAGTTCTCTCACAACTGGAAAAGCACTTCATCAGATTATTTGTTGTCACAGGTAGTCAATTGTCACAGTAGTAATTTGAGTTTGGCCCGAAGAATCGCCCATGAAAATAACCAACAGATCCTAAAACTAGAGGGTCTGGGGAACTCAAAATCCCAGGACATCATCCAACAGAATTATAAATATTTCGAACACTAACTTAGGTTTTGTATTTGGTTGTGTTGAGATTGTTGAGTTAAATTTTTTATCTTCAGCCTCCTCCAATGTCAGATCTGATATCAACAACTACCTATTTTGGGGGTGCTTAACATTTTTTATTTTGTGAACTTTTCCATCTGGAGGCCTGCTTCTGCCTAAAATTGGCTATTTCTACGGTCAATCTCACTTTTGGCAGGAAGGAAGTGGGCAGGGATGTCATCCCGAGTGGGTGAAAGAATCCTCCTGCAGTTACCACAAACTGACCCATGCTGATATTTATAGTAATCATTGAAGACATTTTCCTGAAAGAGTTTCTTGTGGATAGTGCTGAGCAGCCTTTCTCCTCTCCCAAGGCAGAGGACTCAGATTGCCCTACAATTTTGGTCATGAGATTTCTTGCAGTAAGGCATGTTGGGAGACTCACTACTTGAAAAAAGGGAATAGCTATATTGGAACAAGGAGCTGACTGAGGTGAAGCAGGTCGCAAACTCATCAGTAAAATTCCTCTTAATTGTGCTTTTTAAAAAGTAGTTGCCTGTGTTCAGAGCACTAAATAGATTGGGAGCAAAGTTGATATGGAGCTGTCTTTTTACTCAGGAAAGATTATAGGGGGGTCAATTCTGACCATGGAGGTTACTACAGACCACACCCTGGGCTCAAAATGTGAAATTGAGGTCAAAAAACTAGGTTTCAGTTAGCTATAATAATGGCTATGGCGAGAGGTGCAGTGATGTATTTGTCACCATTGCCTTCACTTTGTTGCCATTAAGTAGTTGGGGCATCTCAACAGCATCTTCCAGTGCTTTTCAATCATCTGTTGTAAAGGCAGAATGGTCAGGGTGGCTCTGGATGCGTTCAATAAAGCTGTGGAAGGTCCAAAAGTACAGTAGTGGACTTGCATTAACAGAAAAATGCAATGAATCTTGTGATAGAATCTTGTCCTCAAAGAGGGCAACAGTCTCACAAACCCTAAGCCCCCTTTGTAGCATGGCATAACAGGAGTTCCATCTTGTGAATACTTCTCCAAGGATCTTGTTTGACAGCTTCTACAGCATTCCTGGGCTGACCAAATGTCTTCTGTGGCTATATACAGTTCCCTCCAAAAGTATTTGACCACTGGCCACTGGGATGAAAAAAGGTGAAATTTTGTGTGTGTGTGTTTTAAGCAAATTTCCAAAAGTTTCTTGCAGAGAGGGGGGCACCCCCTCTCCACACCTCACCCCGCACACAGCTTTGCTCTGAGTCCTCTATGTGTGGCTTTGCTGCATGTCCCCTCCAGCCGCCTTCAGCAGCCCAAGCAAAAGTATTTCAACACCTAAATACACATTTCAAGAAACAGCAAAAATGACACACAGTTCATCAGGAAAGAACATACTGTATTGCAACAATAAAATTAAAACAATAACATTAATATTTTATGGAATGGCCCTTGTTTGTAACAACTTCCAAGAGCCTCTTATAATTAATGACAGCATTGGCACAGCTTTGCAATGGAGTGTTGTCCCGCTCCTCCAACAGTAGGTCTCCAGCTCATCCTTGGTTTTAGGGCTCTGTGCACAGACCTGTTTTTTGAACTCAGCCCACAGATTCTCAATGGGATTGTTCTGGGGACTGGCTGGGCCACTCCAACAGGTTGATGTTATTGTCCCAAAACCACTTCTTGATGACCTTGGTGATGTGTGTGGGGTCGTTGTCCTGCAGGAAGACAAATCCCCAGTGTGGCAGGCAAAGCTGCCACACTGACAGCAGGAGATTCTCTTGAATAATCTTCATATGCAGTGCAGCACTCATGGTCCCCCTGATGCAGAACAGATGGCCTGGGCCAAGTGCAGAGAAGCATCCCCACTGCATGATGCTGCTGCCACCATGCTTGACTGTAGGGGTGGTGTTAGAAGGCTATAAAGCCTCCCCTGCACAATGCCACACCATTTTGGTGGTTTTGTGACAAAAAAGTTCCACTTTGATCTCATCTAACCAGATGACACTCCTCCAGTCAGCCTCAGAGTAATCCAGATGGTCTTTGGCAAACTTGAGACACTGCTGGGGGTGTCTCTTGCTCTTTAGGTGGACCTTCCTGGGGTGCTGTGAATAGAGACCATGAGGTCTCAATGCTCTGGTCACAGTGGACAATAAGATGCTTGCTGTTGCCTCACCCAGAGGTCTTGCCACGTTGCCATGGGGTTGATGGTTACAGTGCGCAACAACTTGGTGTCAGATCTCTTGGAGAACTATCAGGGGCAGCCAGCCCTCAGTAGGTTGATGGTAGTTCCTAAGCTCTTCCACTTACTGATGACACAGTGGAGTGTTGAGCGAGGCAGTGAGAAGGAGTGGGACAACTGCGAGTAAGACCTGCCCCTCTGGTATTGCCGGACATTGGCATCCTTGAGGTTGGTGGAGAGCTCATTCCTCTGAGCCATTGTCCTTGGCACTTCTTTTTGAAGTGGTCAATCTTTTTTTAGCAGTGACATGTTGCCAGCAGTGCTTTTCAGTGCCATCAGTGCTGCATCATGGTCACAGTGCTTTGTCTCCCCCCTCTTCATTGTCTGGCGGGCTACAAGCATTGGCAATGTGTAGTGTTCAAATACTTTTGCGTGGGCTGCTGAAGGCAGCTGGAGGGGACGTGTGGCAAAGCCACACGTGGGGGACTTGTGGCAAAGCTGTGCAGGGGGTGAGGTGTGGAGAGAGGGGTGCCCCCCCCTCTCTGGGAGAAACTTTTGAAAATTTGCTTAAAAAACACACAAAAAACTTCATCTTTTTGTCCCAGTGGCCAGTGTTCAAATACTTATGGAGGGAACTGTAACTGTGGTGCACATAGGTGACAAGGGAGCTGATCTCATTCATAAATGCTTTTAGCATGTCTGAATGTCACTCTTTTCCAAACTGCATTGGGCTACAAATTTAACTTATTTGATGATTATCTGAAGCTCCCATGCAATATTGTCACGGGTGTCATGCATCTTGAACTCATTGAAGCAGGCCCTATATCTCATACAAAAAATTACATGTCACAGACATGAATGGTGTCATCGTCATTGATGTCCATGAGTTGACAGTCAGACAAACCAAATTCACAGTGTCAAGGGTCTTCTCCAGCTTGGAATTGATTTCGTCTATGTGATCTGGTAGCCTTCTCTGTTACGGTCTTCCTTGCCGGTAGTAAGTAGCGTGGGTTAAGACTGAGTACAAAGTTAATAAATCCATTGCTTTCGACGATGGAAATTGGACGCATGTCCTTCCCAACCATAAGGCCAAATTACCTTATCAGTTGACGTCTATAAGTAGATTTGATAGCATATGGAGTCTGTCCTTTTATGACGCAATCCGTGTCGACTTTGTTCCTGCTCTTCACACTTGCCCCACTCTGAACAGTGCAGTCTCGTAACGTGGTGGGTGAGGTTGGAAGTGGTGCTCTTGAAGGAGGCCATGTATGACTTTGATCATATTTTACGCTGGGCTTCATCTCCGCAATGGCTGAATAACTTCTGTACTGTTGAGCGTTTTTCTTGGGGATGGGCTACTACCCCAGATGGGGCTTCATTTTGCGGAAGGGAGTCCCCCTCTTGCAGTGTTTCACTTCCAGAGCTGTCTGGGGCATCCGCCTGCAAGCGTGAATTACATGCACGCAAGATTGCACTCCAACTCAGTCCAAAATATAGGTACAAAACTTGCCAAAAATCCCTGAAAAAGTTACAATGGAGTCCAAAGAACGCAAAAAGTCACAAAAGCTACACGAAGGGTGGTAATGGAATTGTTTCATCATTGCAGGACTTCATTGCATTTTATAAACTTAAAAGCTTACCTTTGAAAATGTATCGAAAGTTTCTTCACTTTGTTGATCAATTATGATTGTTGTGTTCTGATAGCTCGCGAGTCAGCTAAATCCACTGTTTTCCATGAAAAAGGTCTCAATGTGCCTCCAGGGATCTATCTACAAGCGCTGCTTTCACTAAAAGCCCTTCTAAAAGTCATAGGAATGAGCTTGGGCTAGTGTGTGGGGTTGGAGCTCTCCCTAATGCCAAGTTTTATTCCTGGTCAAGTCAAGCAAAGCCTTTCCAATAATCCCTTGCGTCCAGCTCAAGTAAGGCCCCCCCAGCACATGATCAGATATACAGTATATGATAAATCCATGTTCCCAGTGACAAGTCCCCTTGCCGGCAAAAGCAGTGAAACTTGCAGTTTGGGGAATAAAATTCAAAAAGTTGGAAAAATTGGTAAGCACGCGTAACACCTAAAGATTTCCCTACCACCCTTATTTCCCTCTGGCAAGCGAGGTGTCCCCCAATGTGACCCGGACATTGGTCCTGACCAGGAACAATAAATCCAATTATACTTTGAAGCAGTGCAATTACCCCAGCTGGGTGGGTGGGTGGGTGATTGAGCCCAAAACAAAGTGCCAAACAAGCAAGTGAACAACTACCTGCACTGAATGCACTGCACTGTCAGTATGTAGTATTTGGGCTCAATCATCAGCTGAATCAGCTGTAGTCGCTTGCCTCAGCAGCAGCAGTTTAAGCTCCATCCTAAGTATTAAGGTCAGTGTGCATAGCACTTAACATTTTTTTCCTCTCACCAATGAAGTGGGGAGTGGGTAAGTGTTAGTCTAGTCATCTATCATATCAACAGCAGTAGAGAAGAACATGCACATTCTCAGTAGCGACTGTTAACAGGCAGAGACGAGCAATCCAGCAGACGACAGCTGACGCTGCTTTATGTAGTGCATGAATTACAGCTTCCCAAACCGTCCAAAACGAAACCTTGTGTCCTCTTAGTGCTTGAGGCATCCTGCCATATTGGATCAAAAACCTCATCATGCCAGGCTGTGTCGCTTTTCAGTGTGGGAACAGGACAGAGAAAGGGTTTAAAATGCACTAATTTCCAAAGGATCCAAAGCACTCCAGAGAGTGGGTTGCAAAAGTCAAACGTAAGAACTGGTCACCAACAAAAGATTCACATCTGTGCGAGGCCCATTTCGAGGTTGATCAATACTTCATTGGGCCTAGTGGCAAGAGAAGACTGATCCCAAATGCTGTACCCACAGTGTTCTCACACTCAAAGAAGCATCTTAAATGAAAAGTTCCCACCATTCGAATTGACCCATGTGAGAGCATACGTGAATCTGTCAACCGTGTCAATCATGACCACTACTATTCACGCAACAGAGGTAACTTTATTCACATCCCTCATGATCTACATTTGCTTCATGACACCCACGTTATTGATATTGCAGAAGGTGCCATTGCTCAAGATGTCACTGCTCCTTCTGAGAACTGGGAGAGAAAATGCATTGAGCCCCAGGTTGCACAGCTCTTTGATCCTGTACTGGATGACGTCCCTATTGTTAAAGAAGTAGAGATTTCTTCAACGGACCATGTTTTGCATGATCAAGAGCTTCTACTACAGAACCTTCAGTCCCAGCTTTCAGCTCAAGAGAAAGAGCTCCAGCAATTGAGATTTGAGAAGCAGCAGGTGGATATCGCAAAGGAGGCCCACCTCAGTCTCAAATCATTCGTGAGACAAAAGCAGCACCTGATCGCTGAGAAGGCCAGGGAATGGAGGTTGGAGAGGTGCGGCAAGTTTCTCATTTGCCTGAAGCACAATAGGTCCATGGTGAAAATCTTATCCGACAAGAAAATTTTTACCGTGGATCAGTACCACAACTATCATAACGACTGATGGATCACGATCGATCCCTCTGATGTCCTCAGCATCAACACGACAAAGCACCCGGCCCAAGTAATGGTGCTCAGAATCATCACCAGTGACAACCGCCACATGGACCCAATCTTCTTCGGGCCTCATGAAACATGCAATACTGCAACAACCTTCTTCCTTCTGCCTGTGTAGCTTGTGTGTGTGTGTGCATAGCTGCTGGTGCAGTCTCACTGTCTGATCGAGTTTTGTTGGTGTGCGCTCCCTCCCCTTTTTCTCCTTTTCTGTGCCGCTTGCTGCAGAAAGTCTTGACGTACGGAAAAATG